>JGI10211J14876_10000660_pt1 | contig 14817 bp, 15 predicted proteins | sample Etolagsediment_FD_14876 | JGI IMG/M metagenome (IMG submission 14876)
CTAAAAAAAATAATAAATGAAAAATATTAAAAATTAATATTGAATCAATTTCGAAAATGCGCATTTGATATCATAGAGTCATAGAGTCATAGAACCACATATTTATTACTATAAATTCATAAAATATTCTTCAATACTTTTATTTTTATCGAATTCAAAATCTTTTTCAATACTTTTCTTTGTTTCATAATCTTTTTCGATTTCTTTCTTTGCTTCATCAATCTTTGTTTCATTTATTGCTTTTTTTACAATTTTTTCTTTAGATATATCTTCACTAAACAAATATTTATAATAAATTTGATGAATAAAAACATAAATTAAAATTAATATTAATATAAATTCAAAAGTAGCATCTAATAAAGGATTTTTTATTTTAAATATTTTTTGTATGATCGTTTTTGAAAATTCACTTAATAAATTTTGAAATGACAACGCAATTACAAAACCAATGACATAAGGCATTACATTAAAATCTGCCAATATTGATTTAAATGATTTAAATGATTTACCAATATTATTGCCATTATTGCCATTATTGCCATTATTGCCATTATTACCATTATTACCATTATCTTTTTTTACTTTTCTTTCTACTAATATATTTGTTTTTTGTGTTGTTAAATCAGACATCTAATGTATAATTATATTTTTTATTCTTTTATTCTTTTATTTTAGAAGGATATACATCATATAAATTCGTTAATAATATATCATTCCCATCTTCATTAAATCTATAATTATCAATAAATAACATGATTTATTTTATTAAATATAGATTAAAAACATATATTTAAATTATTTTTACATCGTTCATTGAAAATTTTATATTTGGAAATATTTTTTTGATTTGTTTATCACCAAAATTTATTATATCTCTTCTACATAAATATACTTGAAGAATTAAACCAAAAACAAATAAAACTAAAAATACATAATAAAAATTTAAATTCATAACTATTGAAATAAAATAGGATATAATAAATGTCATTATTATATCTGCTGTTGAAGCACCTAAAAACTTTAATTTATTATCAATAAATGGTATTTTTATATCAGATGATATGTTTTTTAATATTTTTTTATAAGAACAAAATGTCGAATATAAAAAAAACATATTTAATTAAGATAAATATATTTATTTACACATATTAAGTTGTAAAATAGAAATATGTAAAATAGTATAAAAAAACATTATAAAAATTGTTCTTTTGTAAAAAATAAAGAATCATATATATTAGCTTTATTAGTAGGTTTAATACTAATATATATGAGGTCTTTTTACACCTTTGCACATTTAAAATGCCGAGGTATAAAAATTTGGTTATATTCCATCGTGTAATGGAAATGAAGTTTTAATAGGTTATAAAAAGAATTATTTTGCATATAGCTTAACCGATTGACATCGTAATAATTCAAACCCTTATGAACAAATCTTTATAGACTTCTTACTATTCATTGTTAATAATATATATTAATATCTTTTTAAGTAGTTTTATTTATTATAAAATCGGCGTTTTAAATGTGCAAAGGTGTAAATATAATGATAATATATCAATTATTATTTAGCATATACTTCAAATAAGTTATAAATTTTAATTATCAAGATTATTAATTGATAATTGTTTTAAAATTTCTTCGGCTTTAAGTTCTGAAAAATTAGACATACGATTATGTTGAATAGAATTAGATTGAGATGTACCTCCATGGGGTGCAGATGGAATACCTGAACTTCCTGATTTAATTGAATGTAATTCTTTCTTAATACCACTTACTTCATTCAATAAAAAAGCACATAATGTAGTAAGGCGATTGTGTTGAGCAGCAAGTTCATTGAGTTTTGTTTTAGTATATAGAGTTGCTTTAGTATCCATTTATAATTATAATTTATATTTATTTATAAATATTTAAACGCTCTTAAACACTATAAAAAATTTCTTATTATTTTTAAAAATTATAAAAAAATGAACTTTTAAAATACTTAAAAATAAAGTATCTTTATATATTAAGTATGATTATTCCAATTCGTTGTTTTAGTTGCAATAAAGTAATTGCTAATAAATGGGAAGTTTATCAACAAAAAATTCAAGAACACTATTTAAAAGACAATGTAGTAGAAAATAAAAAAGAACGTTTTATAAATATAGATAAAATGAAAGATAAAACAATTGAAGGTAAAATATTAGATGAATTATGTGTTCATAGATATTGTTGTAGACGCATGTTATTAGCTCATGTAGATATGACAGAAATTATATAAATTATTATTTATTCTAAATAATGCCAAAATACTTGAACATGATATACTTCAGGAACACTCATAGATGGGTTTTCATACCAAACAAACTCAAATTTTTTTTCTTCATTTATTTCTTTTAAACATTGAAATATATCTTCATTTATTTTAGATTTATCTATATCTAAATATGAATACCATAATACATAATGAAATGTACCATATGGTACTTGATAAGGATATTCATTTGGAATACAAATAATTTTTTTTTCTACATTTAATGAAACAGATGATTTTAGTTTAAATTGATCCTTACTAATAAGTAGAATTGACTCATACCCAAAATAATTTATTAGTATTTCATCTTCTTTTGAATAATATAATTTTTTATTTTGAGCATTCATTTTTTCTTTTACATTTAATATTTCATCAATTGGATGTGTTTGTTCTCGACAAGGTATCCAACCAGTTGATTTATGTAAATTATTTAGATTTTCTTCACTGCAGCATATTTTTTGATTCATCTTAAAAATGATTTTATTTTTTTAATTAAAAAATTTCAATTTTTTTTGTTTTTATTCATTATAATTTTTATATAAATAATTATATATGACATTTGTTGGCATTAATGGTTTCGGACGTATTGGAAAATCTGTATTTATTCAACTTTTAGGGCATAAAACGTTAAAATTAAAAGCAATTAATGCGCCTAACTTTAAATTAGAAAATATAGCATCATATTTAGAAAATGATTCTACACATCAATATTCTAAAAATTGGTCTATAGAAATTATTAATGAAAGTACTTTTTCAATTAATGGTCAAGTGATTTATTTACTTAATAATCGTGATGCATCATTACTTAATTGGAAATCATATGATATTCATTATGTGATTGATAGTACAGGTGCTTATTTAACACAAGATAAATGTTCTACGCATAATGTAGATTATGTTATTATGTGTGCACCTCCTAAAGATAATAGTCCCCAATTTGTGGTTAATGTAAATCATGAAAAATATAATGGTGAAAAGATAATTAGTAATGCATCATGTACAACAAATTGTATTTGTCCAGTATTAGGGTTTTTAGAGAAAAATTATGGTATTCAAAAAGCAAACTTTACTACTATTCATGCTACTACTGCATCTCAAAATACAATTGATACAAATCATTTTAATAATCGAACATCTCGTTCAATAATTAATAATATCATTCCTCATAGTACAGGTGCGTCTAAATCAATTAAAGTTCTACTTCCTTCATTGGATGGTAAAGTAAAAGGTACTTCATTACGAGTACCTGTTAGTAATGTCAGTATTGTTGATTTAAATGTGACGCTAAATGAAAATACAAATTTAGAAGAATTATTGAAAAATATGGAAAAATCAGGATATATAAAAGTAAATAAAAGAGATTTAGTAAGTAGTGATTTTAATACTACTAAAGTTCCTTCTATTATTGATGCACATGCTTCTATGCAGTTAGATGTTAATGAATTTAAACTTATGATATGGTATGATAATGAATGGTCATATAGCGCACAAGTAGTAAAATTAACAGAACATATTGTACAACATAATATTCAAAAAAATAATTATAATCATCCTTGTTTTATAGAAAATTATAAATTTAAAGATAAAAAAGTAATAATACGTGTAGATTGGAATATACCTTATAATAAAGAAAATTTTACAATGAATGATAATTTTCGTATTACTTCTTCTTTAAAAACAATACAATATATTTTGGATCAAAAACCAAGTTATGTTGTATTAATTACTCATTTAGCTCGTCCACAAGGCAATGGTTATGAAGAAAAGCTTAGTTTAAAACATTTTTTAACTCAAATTCAATCTTATTTTAAAGAATCTATTTGTTTCTTAAAAGATGGTATTCATGAAAATTCATTGGAATTATTACAAAAAAATAAACACATTATTTATTTATGTGAGAATATTCGTTTTCATCAAGAAGAAACACAATTTTCAAAAAAAGATTTAGAAGATAATAATGTTGTTCAACTATTTAATCAAATGGGAAATATTTTTGTTAATGATGCTTTTGGTTGTCTTCATCGAAAACATATGTCTATTTGTGGATTTAAAGGTAGCCAAAGAGTAATTGGATATTTGATTCATAAAGAAATACAATGTTTAGATTTGATTCAAAAAAATGTAAATCATGAAAAAATATTAGCTATTATTGGCGGCGGTAAAATGGACGATAAATTAGCATTATTGGAACAATTATCAAAAAAAATAGATGGAATTTATATTTCGGGAGGAAATATAAATTCTATTTTAAAAAATAAAGAATATAGAACTTATATAGATTCTATTCAAGATAATAAAGCAAAAATATATGAAATGAANGATGGTTTATCATCGGAAGATTTAAATAATAAATGTACTTATTACCATTCAAGAGACTTACCAGAAAATAAAAACTTTTTTGATATTGGCATGCAGTCTATTATTGAACTCAATGCTATTATTCAACATTATGATATTATTTTTTGGAATGGTACATTAGGCGTTGTAGAACATGATTTGTATAAATATGGTACACAAACATTGATAGAATTATTAAAAAAATCAGGTAAAAAAATTGTAATTGGTGGCGGGGACACAGCATGTTTTGTGAATAAATTTGAACATAATTTTTATTATGTCAGTACAGGAGGTGGTGCGTCTATTGATTATATATCAAATGGAAGTTTGGTTGGGTATGATTATTTTTAGTTAATAACTTTTTGACCAATTATTACTTGATTTATTACACCATNATTNTAATTTTTTAATTTTAATATTATGATTATTTGTATTATTTTTAATCTTAATACCTAAAAAACTTGAATATAATGATTTAGTATTTGATTGTCCAAAATCAATTAAACCCATCTTACAACCATCATCACCATCATTAATAAAAAATAAATTACCAGGATGTGTATCGTTATGAAATAAACCATTTGATCTTAAGAATTCTAAATATTTTATGATATTATCATAACTGTTAATAATCTCTTTATCATTTAATTTTATTGTATTCCATTTTATTTCATTTAATTTTTCCATTTCAATATAAATTGTTATATAATCAGTTGGATCAATGCTAAAATAAATATTATATATTATAGGTACCTTAAATTTAAAATCAAGATTCTTTTCATTATATTCATTTGTTAATTCAATTGCAAATTTATGCATGATAATTTCTTTTAATATTTTTTTTATAAAATCATCATGTCCTTTATAACACTTTAAATATTTTATAATTTTATTATTATTATTCACAATAGAAGTATCTATTTTATTTCTTTTATATGTATTTTTTAAAGGTTTATTATTTTTTATTTTCAAATATTGATATTGATTATTATTTAATTCTTTTAATTCTTTTATAACATCAGATTCTATTTTTGTTAAACGAACATTATTATTATATTGTTTCATTTTATTTAAATTAAAATTATTATTATTTGTAATTGTATTAGTAGATTCTGAACGTTTTCGTTTAAGAGGAGATGGTATAATAGTTAAACCAGGATTAGGACTTCCACCATTCTTTACAAATTTTTCATATTCTAATTTTGAAATACGTTTTTTTTTATTATTTTTATAAATTTTATAATAATAACCTTTTTCTGTTTTTATTATATTCATATATTAAAGAAACAAATTAAAAATTAATTAAATGTTTTTTTTCTCCTTTTTCTTTCATAATCATGAGTGCTTTGTCTTGATTATTTTTATATATTTCAATAATCATTTCTTTTACATTTTTTTTAATATTACTTTTATTTTTAAAATTATCATATTTTTCCTCTACTGCTTTTAAAAATTCATTTAAAAAAGTAGGTTTAATAATATTACTTTTGATATCGTCGCTTAAATCATCCATGATTGATTTGTAAATTTCAATAAGTTGTTTATGAAGTTTAGACACTGAATCATTAACTAATTGGTCTAATTTGATATGTTCATATTTATTTTCTTGATTATATTTATAGAAAACCAATCCTTGTTCAGAATCATTATCAATAATAACATTTGAATTAATATCATTTTTAAGTATAAGTTCCAATAACTTTGTATACATAACTTTTGAAAAAATAAGATATATTTTATCCTTTTCACTTATTGAAGACAAGTCCCAATCTTCATTAAATGGTATGAGGTTATTCGATATATTTATATTGATATTCATTATATTATTTGTAATATTCATTGTATTATTATTCGTGGTATTATTATTCGTGGTATTATTTGTTGTTTGATTAAATACATTATTCGCTATTTCAGGTGTTTCTTTTTTTTCATTATTTAAATGAATTTGTTGTAATAATTCATCCATTTCTTCATTATTTATTTTATGCTTAAATTTTTCTTCTAATTGTTTATCATTTAATAATTTTATTTCTTCATCACTATAACTACAGGAAGTACTACGCACACATCTTCTTTTTCTATTATAATGTTTGATAATATTATATCTTTTTGATGTTTTAAATAAACATCGATAACACATATATGGGTTACTCATAATTTTTATTCATATATTTTTTTTAAGTATATTTTTATAAAGTTGCCACATAACTTGCCACGAATGCCACAAATGCCACGAATGCCACAAATGCCACTAATGCCACAAATGCCACTAATAAGTATTGAAATACATATATTCTTATTATAATTATTAAAATTAGATTTTAGATTTTCAACAAAAAGTTAACATTTCATATAAACTACAAATTTTGCAAAGATGCCACAAAAAAAATATCTTCACCAAGAACCCCAAAAAAGTTTTGTGGCATCTTTGCCACCATATTTAAACAAGTAATAGTATATATTTTATTATTATTATTTTACCTCTATGAATAAATTCCTCAATTTGCATTGCAAGATGCCACAGAATTTGCCACAAAAAAAAAACGTGAAAAAAACAAATGTTGCACAAAAATATTTTTCGCCTCAAAAAAAAGTAAATTTTCTGGGAGACAATAGTGCAAAAAAAGTTTTTTTTTGACTTTCATTTGTGGCATCTTTCGTGGCATCTTGCAATGCAAATTGAGGAATTTTAATCATAAAATGAAAATAAATATAAATAATTATAACTTTAAACAAAAACGCTTGTCTCAAAGATGCCACAAAACTTTTTTGAATCCTTGGTGGTTATTTTTCCTGTCTGCAAAGATGCCACAAAACGAATTTTGGGTAAAAAATTCATGTGTTCTAAAATTGAAAAAAAAAATCGTGTACGCCAGTTTTTAAAATATTACACGGGATTCCTGTACGCCAGTTTTTTGCAAACATTTACCAATGACACTGATTGCGTGTAATGTGTGTTTTTTAAAAACGAAAAACCCCTTGCAGTGTGCCAGTTTTATCTGAAACCATTATTGGTTGCAAAGTGCACATTCCCGTGTATTGTTTTTTTTGCGAAATCTTACACGGAACTGCATATACTAAAATATTACACGGGATTCCTGTACGCCAGTTTTTTGCAAACATTTACCAATGACACTGATTGCGTGTAATGTGTGTTTTTTAAAAACGAAAAACCCCTTGCAGTGTGCCAGTTTTATCTGAAACCATTATTGGTTGCAAAGTGCACATTCCCGTGTATTGTTTTTTTTGCGAAATCTTACACGGAACTGCATATACTAAAATATTACACGGGATTCCTGCACGCCAGTTTTTGCCCAAAATTTACCAGTGACACTGATTGCGTGTAATGTGTGTTTTTTTAAAAATAAAAAACCCATTAACGTATCTTATTTTTATATAAAATATATATTTATTTTTTTTAGCACCTTTTTTAACAAAAAAATACCTAATTTTCCAATATTTAAAAAATCCCGTGTATTATTTTGCCCTGAAATCTGAAAATCCCCTTGCAGTGTGCCAGTTTTATCTGAAAAAAAATCTGAAATTTTTTTTTCAAGTTAGTAAAGAATATAATATTTAATATACTATCTAAAAAATAAGGTTTCATTATAAAAATACATGTTTTTTTATAAATTATAAAAATAAAAGAAAAAAAATAAAAATAAAAATTATTTAAGTATTAACCTAATCATTTTATTTTATGTTAGATAATCATGTATTTCTAATAAACGATTATATTTTTCAATACGTTCTCCCCGACATAATCCCCCTATTTTAACATATTGAGCACCTAATCCTACAGCTAAGTCAATAATAAACGCATGATTTGTCTCACCAGAACGATGACTTACAATTACTTTCTTATTATCTTTTAACATAGCCTGCGCACTTTCAATTGCCTCACTAACAGTACCAATTTGATTGACTTTTAATAACAAACTATTTGCCCATTTCTTTTCTAATCCTTCATTTACGAATTTAATATTCGAGCAAAATAAATCATCTCCTACAATATTTATTTTTTCACCAACTAATTCATTGAATTTTGCCCAACATTCATAATCATCTTCATCAAATGGGTCTTCAATTGATTTAATAAAAGGGTATAGACTCACCATTACTTGATAATATTCAATTAACTCTGAACCAGATATATTTAATTTTTCTTCAATTTGATATAATTTTGTTTCTTTATTATAAAATTCACTTGCCGCACAATCCAACGCACAAAAAACATCTTTATTTGGTGTAAATCCTGCTTGAGTAATAGCTTGTAAAAGCACATTCAGTGCTTCATAATTTGTTTTAATACCACATGGTACATAACCACCCTCATCTCCAAAATTCGTAGATTGTTTACCATAAGAAGACAATAAACATTTTTTTAATTCAACAAATACATTATATAATATTTGAACTTGTTTGTCAATATGATAACTTTCATTTACAAAAATCATAAACTCTTGTATTTGAAGACCACCTGACCCATGTTTTCCTCCATTAAGCACATTTGCCAAAGGTGTGGGTATAAATAAAGGTTTTTTATTTTTGACCAATTGTTGAATATATTCATATTTTTCTCTTTTTTCAACATTCGTTATTAAATCTAATAAACAAAATGAAAAGGCAGTTGTTGTATTTCCACCAATACAATGTTTATTAGTACTATTGTCTATTTTAATAAGTTGTTTATCTAATTCATTTAGGTTAAGTAGCTCATCCTTTATTTGAATTTGTTCATTGATGACTTTTACTTTTTCCAAAGCTTTCAAGACTGATTTTCCTTTAAAAATAGTTTTATCATCATCACGTAATTCATATGCTTCTTTTGAACCACACGAAGCTCCACTTGGGCTTGATCCACGTCCTACTATTTCTCCGTCTATATTTTTACAAACAACTTCTATTGTTGGGTTTCCACGGCTATCTAAAATTTGACGTCCATTAAATTGATAAGGGTTAATATAACTATATTTTTTTTGAATAATATCAATTTTTATAAGTTGTCCAGTAGGTATTTCAAAATGTTCAATATTATCTTGATTTTTAAATCCCAATACTACAAATAAAGCGCGAAGACTATTACCATGAGCTACTAAAAGAGTATTTTCATGATTTTTATTTTCTAAATATAAATCTACGAATTCTTTTACACGTTTTACTACATCATCTAAACTTTCTCCATTAATAGGTCTAAAATCATAAGAACGACGTAATTTATGAAGAAAATCAGCTCCTTTTTCAATTTTAACTTCATTTTTATTTAACCCACTAAAATCTCCATAGTTGCGTTCATTTAATAATTGAGAGTTATTGCAAGTTAATGTTTCTTGAACTAATTTTTCTTGAATATAATGCGCTGTTTGTTTAGTTCGAATAAGATCACTTGTATAAATGTTGTCTATTTGAATATTGTGTTTTTTTATAAGTTTACCTACTTTTTTAGCTTCTTCTATGCCTTTTTCATTTAACTCAATATCTTTCCATCCTGTAAAACGGTTTTCCGCATTCCATATTGATTGTCCGTGTCGAACAATATAAAGCATATTTTATATTTAAAAAGATATAAAAAATAAAAAAAATATACTAATAAAATATTGTTTTTTTTTTATTCAACCAATTATCGAAAACGCATTTATTTTTAGTTTCATATTTAAATGAGTAATCACTTAAATTATTTTTTTCAAACATTGAAGCCTGTCCAAAATCAATAATTACGATATTATTTTTCTGAAATAATATATTATCATTATGTGTGTCGTTATGAAATAGAAAATTTCTTTCTAAATAATTCAAAATATTATGTATTTTTTCTTGATAACCAAATATATTATTTATTTTTGTCTTATCTAAATGATACATATATTCCATATACAAACTTATTTTAATATTACCACTTTTTGTACGTTTTTTTTCAATTTTATATAACTTTGGTACTTTGAATCGAAATTTATCAATTGATTTATAATCTTGCATTAATAAATAGGCATAATAATGAATTATTATTTCATTTAAAATCATAAAATAAGCATAATTATCTTTATTATCATGATAGAAAGTATAATTTTTAGTAACACAATTTTTATTGATTTTTTTTATTTTAACTTTATTGATTGAAACAGGTTTTAAGTTATAATTGTTATTAAGTTTTAATTTTTTCAATACTCTTTCTTGTAAATAAAAATTATAATAAGAGTAGCTTTGTTTTTTTAATATTTTTCTTTTTTTAAAGTTTTTTGTATATTCTTGTTCATTAAACTCATATATATTTTTTTTTTCCAAATCTTCATAGATTTGAAGCACAGTTTGTGTAAGTCTATATTTTTCATTTAACACTTTATCTTCAAAATCATAGTAATTTGTTAAAAAAGATTTAAATAATTCATCATTTTCTAATAACACTTCGTTAATAACTCGTGTATCTATTGTTAAATTCATAGATATTAATTTTACAATTTAATAAAAATCATTTTTCTAAAATTTTAAACAAAATATTTTTTAATTTAAAGAGAATTTTAAATTATTATTTATATGTATCAATTGCCCAATCATATTCAAACTCTTATTTATAAATATGATAATACATATCATAATCAATTTGAATATGTATTAAATCAACTAAAATATAATTATATTCAATATAATCAACGTGTTTATAACTACAATGATTTTGCTGAATTTATATTACTACAAATTAATTACAAAAAGAGTTTATCAAGATAAATTATTAATGGTAGATAATACACTATCGGCTGTAACTGAAATACTATCAATGCCTTCATTTATTAAAAATTTACAAAATTCAATTGAATCAGATGGTTGTTGTCCACAAAATCCTACTTTTATATTATTTTTTTTATAAGTTTGAATAGCTTGACTAATCAATCGACGATAACTTAAATTTTGATGATTTGATAAATGAGTTATTTTTTCACTGTCTCTATCAACTCCTAACGTTAATTGAAGTAAATCATTACCACCAATCGATACACCATCCACATAAGGGCTAAATTCTTCAGCTTCAATCACATTTGATGGAATTTCACACATTAAATATACTCTAAGACCATTTTCTCCACGTATAAGTCCATATTTAGCCATCGTTTCAATTACTTTTTTACATTCATCAGGTGTTCTACAAAAAGGTATCATAACAACCACATTTGTCATTTTCATTATATTACGCACATATTTAATAGCTTCACATTCAAGTTCAAATGCTTTTTCATATTCAGGGGAGTAATAACGAGATGCTCCGCGCCAACCCAACATGGGGTTTTCTTCACTTGGTTCATAAACATCTCCACCTAACAGATTTTTATATTCATTTGATTTAAAATCACTAAATCGTACAATAACATCATGTGGATCAAAAGCACTTGCTATTTTTGAAATACCACGTGCTAAACGTTTAATAAAATACCATTTACCATTATCATGATTACCTAAAATGGAATATATTTTTTCTTTAAGTTCATCTTTTACATTAGGATAATCAATTAATGCCATTGGGTGTATTTTAATATAATTATTAATAATAAATTCAAGACGTGCTAATCCAACGCCTTTATTTGGCATCAATGAGCTTGAAAAGCTTGTTTCAGGGTTTCCAACATTCATCATTAATTTAACAGGTAGTTCTTTATTGTTCATTTCAATTTTATCAATATGAAAATTTAAAAGTCCATCATATACAATTCCTTGTTCACTACCCGCGCAATAAATTGTACATTTCTCAACATTCTTAAGTAATTCAGTACAATTATTAGTACCAACAACAGCATTGAGACCCATTTCACGTGCTACAATAGCTGCGTGGCATGTACGACCTCCTTTATTTGTAATAATCCCGGAAGATATTTTCATGAGTGGTTCCCAGTCTGGTGTAGTCATATCGGTTACCAAAATATCTCCTTTATCGAATTGTTCATATTGGTCTAAACTTTGTAGTATTTTAATTTTTCCAGAACTAATTTTTTCCCCTACAGCAACACCAGTAATAAGTTCAGTACTTTTTTCATCTAATATATATTTTTTAATAACGAATTGTTCATCTGCATTTGAGTGTATTGTTTCAGGGCGTGTTTGTAAGATATATATTTTTTGGTCAGTACCATCAATTGCCCATTCAACATCTATACCCATTTTTTTTTCAAACATTTCACTATATTTTTCTTCTAAAAAAAGTACATAACGTGCTAAAGTAATAGCTTGATTATTTGTAATAGAGAAATTAATTTTTTCTATAAGATTTGTTTCAATTTCAATTGTTCCACCTTCTTGAGCATAAATAATTTTATTATTTTTATTACCCATTTTTTTCATAATAATTGGATCTGCATCTACCATTTTTAAGGTAGATTTATTACATATAATTTCATCGGGTTTTACACCACCGCTTACGACAAGTTCTCCTAAACCAAAAGAAGAATTAATGACAATTGCTTTGTCATAACCACTTTCAGGGTCCAATGAAAACGCAACACCTGCACTAGCAATATCTGAACGAACCATTTTTTGTACTGCAACACTAATTTTTACATCCTTTAATTGGATTTCATGACTATTACGATATGATAATGCACGTACATTAAAGAGTGACGCAAAACATTTCTTAATATTTAAAATAACGTCGTCTATACCTCTTACATTTAAATAAGTATCTTGTTGTCCAGCAAAAGATGCGTTTGGTAAATCTTCCGCTAAAGCACTACTACGAATAGCTACTTCTAATTTTGAGTTATTATATATTGTACACAATTGTTCATAATGATCTTGAATTTCTTCTATTTGAGAATCATTAAGTTGAGAATCAACTAATTTTGTAATAAGTTGAGATGATTTATCTTCTATGTCTTTTATATTAGAATAATCAATTGAGTTGAGTGTATTTTCAATAAAATCACTTAAATTATTTTGTTCAACAAATGTGTCATATAAATAAGTAGTCACAGCAAATCCATCTGCAATATTAAAATTTAATTGCTGAGATAGATGATACAACTCTCCTAAAGAACTACATTTTCCGCCCACGAGATCTTTGTTTTTATAAGAACAGTCCTTAAACTTCAAAATATTCATATATACAATAGTGTATATTTATTTTTTTTTTATAATACAAAATAAAAATTGATTTTTTTTTTTTTAAATTAACTATGAATAAGAGAAAATGACATGTGCTAAAATCAATTCTATTAAAAAATTATCTAAAACTGATAAAGAATATAAGAAAATAAAAGATCATAATAAATTAAGGGTTTCTATTGATAATATACAGTGTAATAATCGTAATGAGATACAAGAAACTGAATTAACCTATGATTTTTTAACAGAATCAAATTTAATAAAGATAAATTCTTCATTAGAAGATGAAGATAAAAATCGAGTTAAACATATGATAAATAATATGCGTGCTAATTATTTCAAAGAATCATTGACATCTAAAAATAGCTATAGTGTTGTTAATATGCGTCATCTTATTGATGCTATTCCAAAATTTGAAGAAAATGCTATGATATTTATTGATATAATGAACAAAAAGTTAAATGAATTTGAAAGGAATCTTGAAAGAAAAGTGTTTGAAGAAATATTCATTGATTGTCGATTACCCAATAATAATCAAAATAGAATTGATGTATCAAAATTGATACCTATTGGATATAATCATAACCATCAATTTGTAGCTTATTTTAATATATCTAAAAATAAAGTATGCATGCTACCCATAAATCTTTATAGTTTTTTTGTTCATTATTTACCTAAATGGAAGGATGAACAACTTAAACTTGAACAAGAATATTACTATGAATAAAATAATAATTACTCATGTATAATATTTATAACAAAATGATAATAAAAAAAAAATCGACAGCTAAATTATATAATTATTATATTCTAACTCTCTGGCAATGAATATCGAAGTAGAATCTACATTAACTAATAGTCAAAAACGACTACGATGCGAAGGTTTGGTATCTCAACCAAACTCCATAGACACTCCGGGTTGTGAACAAGTCGATTCTGATGCAGAAAAAGCTGGAGAGGATAAGAGATTGAGGATGGATACAGAAGTAGTATCTTATTCTCTTTCAGAACTGAGTGAACTATACGGTTTAAATGATGTTAGTGCTGTTCAAAATGAAGCAGCAAGTACCCCTCTAATCTTTGATGATGATTCGTTTTTAGAATTT
>JGI10211J14876_10000661_pt1 | contig 14814 bp, 13 predicted proteins | sample Etolagsediment_FD_14876 | JGI IMG/M metagenome (IMG submission 14876)
CGGCCCGCCGAATTGCTTCAGTAAATCATCGTATCTGCCGCCGCCGCCGATAGCGCGAAGCTCGCCGACCCTGTCATAAATCTCATATACGATGCCGGTATAATAGGCAAGGCCTCGAACTATCCCGATATCAAAAATGCAAAAATCGGCAACACCCATAACTTCAAGCAACTCAAACAACCGCTTCAGCTCATCCATTGATTTCTTCGCCGTTTCGCTAAGCTGCAAACAATCACTGATTCGCTCGATAGATTCAACACCCATCAACTCAATTATTTTGTTACGCTTACTTTCATCACCAACTTGCTTTGTAAGCATTTCTTCAAAAGCTTCGGCAGGCAGCTTGCTGCGTTTGTCGAGCACAGTATAAAGCGGGTCCAACTCATTTTCGGGGATGCCTACGGTCTGCAGTAACGCTGCCAACATTTCTCTGCTGGATATCTTCACAACGATATCATCCGGCGTCAGGCCTACCTCCTGGAGGTAGTCTATAGCGCAAAATATCGTCTCTGCATCAGCCAGAACATCGTCAATTCCGATTATGTCGATGTTCCACTGGAAGAATTCGCGCAGCCGGCCTTTCTGGGGACGCTCGGCCCGGCACAATCTCGGCACCGAAAACCATTTGATAGGCCTCGGCAAAGAATTGATTCGCTGATTTACCATTCTGGCAAGCGTCGGCGTAATTTCAGGACGCATGGCCAGCTCTCTGCCGCCCCTGTCCTTTAGTGAGAAAAGCTGCTCGACGATTTCATCACCGCTCTTTATCTGAAACATCTTCAGATACTCAAATATAGGCCCATCATATTCCTCGAACCCATTGCGGATGGAAACCTTCTTCCAGCCGTCAATTATCCAGTTCCGCAGGGTCATATCCGGCGGGTAAAAATCTCGCATCCCTTTTACCGCTGGTAGCTTCATTTCTTTTTCTTTCTTTTTTTGCTCTTTCGCTTTTCTGTTACGTTGTTGCCGAATTTTACCTTTATATACTCCTCCATTTGCTTATCGTTGGTGAAGTGCAGGTCGTAGTCGTATTCGCCCTCGACTAAGTCGCAAGTCTTGTGACTGTAATATCTGCAAATCCTCGGCCTTTTCTTATATATCTTGCAGCGGTAATCCTTTTCGGAGAGGTGTTGGCACTTATTTTTTATGTTAATATACCAATCGCCCTTCTCTACGAAGACCGTTATACCTTTATGGCATAGAAACCATCTTATATCGTCATAGTCTCCCTTATCCTCCGGCGTATCAATCGGCAGTGCAAAATATCTGCAGCAAAGCCCCGTACATTTATCACACAAAACCTTTTTCGCCATTGCGAAATACTCCTATAAATATTCATACGCTATTGTTCACTGTTAGTACTTTACCTTTCACAGACAGCAATTGTCAAGCACATATAGCAATTTGTAGCGGGAGCCTTTATAATACATACTTCGCTTAAGAGGAAACCAAATGCCAAAAACGAAAATCGAAATAATATATCAAGATGGAGACATTCTTGTCATCAATAAGCCGAGCGGCATCTCGGTCACCGCCGACCGCAGCGGCCAGGCCCAGCTTGTCGATATACTCGCCGAGCAGTTGGGGCCACAAAAAGCCGGCGAGCTGCGTCTGGTACATCGCTTGGATAAACATACATCCGGCGTTATGATTTTAGCTAACACCCCGGAAGCCCAGTCCAAATTCTCAGCTTATTTCGCAAAGAAACAGGTCAAAAAGACATACCTGGCTCTGGTAACCGGCATCCTTCGCGGCGCCGAAGGCACAATCGATGCGCCTCTGGCCCACGCCCGCAAGAAGCCGGGCCTTATGTGCATCGTCCGAAAAAGAGGAAAAGAAGCAATTACGAAATGGAAGCTGCTTGCCGATTTCGGCGTAACCGCCCTTCTGGCCGTTTACCCGTTGACAGGCCGAACACATCAGATTCGCGTTCATCTGCCTAACATTGGATTGCCTCTAACAATTGACCCTTTATATGGTAACCCGAAGCCGCTTTTCCTCTCCGATTTCAAAACGCATTATCGACTCGGCAAGGGACAAACCGAAAAGCCGCTTATCGAGCGATTGACTCTACACGCTTACCAAATCGAGTTCCCAAAACCTTCCTCTGTCATTCCTGCGGAAGCAGGAATCCATCTTAATACTGAGCCAAGCCGTCTTGATTGTTTCATCGCCCGGCTCGACAAAAAATTCGCCGCGACAATAAAAATGCTCACCAAACACAACCCCAAAGGCTTCGATGCCTTCCTCAACCCCGATGATTTCTCAAAGCTCATAAACGCCCAGAGATTATTTGGAGGCCAATGCATTAAACACCATGAAAGCTGCTGCTGCAAGTGTGGTGTACGCAAATAGCTTCTTCAGCTTTTTCGGCTTGGTTCTTAAGGCAAATTTCCCCCCAAGCAGACCGCCTATCGCCGCTATACTCGCGATAGGGATAGCCCACTGTGGATTAAAGTGACCACTGGCGGTATGACCAAGAAATCCCATTAGGGCGGTGGCCGCAACCATTGCCGAGGAGGTACCTACAGCAACTCGCATCGGCACTCCGCATAGGAGTACCATAAGCGGCACTTTAAATGACCCACCAGATAACCCTACTGCACCGGCTGCAAGACCAACAGCGCCCGTGATAGGAATGGCCAACCAAAGATTGACAACATACTCTTCGTCTGCATATTTGCGGTGCCAGAATCCAAGCCGTTTTGCACAGGAGATGGGGCGGTCCTTCACCTTAATCAGCATGCAGAAAGCGGCCAAAACAAGCAACCCAGACAGAACGAACTTAAGCGACGTTCCGCTTACAAGATGGGAATAGTATCCGCCGACAAAAGCCATAATATCAGTAGGTGGGTCAATAACTAACGCAAGTTTCCAGTCCACCATTTTGTGCTTATGAAAGATAAGCATTCCCGCAAAAGCAGCCAACATTAGTATAAACTGTCCCGTAGTGGCTGCCTCGTACATTGGCTCACCTGCGGCTACGAGAACGGGCACATAGAAATTACCACCTCCCCGGCCCGTTATCGTCATGAGGACGGCGATACATAGAATAACTACTGCTACGATTATGGCTTTCATGGCTATATAACTCCTACCTTGTTATTGCCGCTGGCTCCTTTTGATTTGCTGCCAAACACTTCTAAGCTTGAGTTGCTCTGTAAGGGATGCGTAGCCACCTACCACGATACGCACATTTGTATAACCATTCATTCGAAGATAACAATAGACAATGCTCGACCGTACATCCGATGAACAGAAAATTCCGGCCATCTTATCTCTGGGTATCTCGGAGACTCTATCGGGAATCTCATCGACGGGAATTTGTATAGAGGTAACCTGATGATGTAACGGCAAAAAAATTGATTCGTTTTCTTCTTTGGACCGAACATCTAAAAAGACAGCATCATCGGTTTGGAATAACTTTTCTGGTGTAATCTTGTGAAACCCCGTTCCGAAAAACTCTAATGTCATAGCTCTTGACAATTTGTTAAACTCATCCATTACTTGCTCCCCTTTGAACTGATAGATGTTACCAGCTTCACTCTCGAATTATAACCTTTTTGAACAGCAGTTCAATACTTTCTTCATTTACTCTGTTTACTTATAATGTTTATTTGCCGGTTTTTGCTTGACCAAAAGTAATTGACTATTGACTATTGACTACTGACTACTGAGTTCATAAACTAAGAGCCATAAATTACGAGATACGAAATACGAGATACGAAATACGAGATACGAAAATATGGCTGAAAAACAAGTAAAAGTAGGGCTCGTTGGTTTCGGCACCATCGGCCGCGGCGTAGCAAAGCTCATATTGGAAGACGCCGACTCGATAGCGGCTAAAACCGGTCTGCGCCTCGAACTTGCCTGCGTAGTCGATATCGACACCAAATCACCTCGGCCTGTCAGATTACCTGATGGGATTCTTACCAACGATTTGAATAAACTGCTCAAAGATGACTCAATTCAAATAGGCGCCGAACTGGTCGGCGGAACCGACGCTGCAAAACAGATTCAGCTAAAAATGCTCGATGCAGGTAAAGACGTTGTTACCGCCAACAAGGCCCTCTTGGCAGAGTACGGTAATGAGCTCTACAGGGCCGCTCATAAGAATAATCGCTGTATTGCTTTTGAAGCAAGTTGTGCCGGCGGCATCCCTATCGTCTCAGGTATTCGGACCGGACTGGCGGCAAATAAAATCAAAGCAATATATGGCATCGTCAACGGAACCTGCAACTATATCCTGTCAAATATGACTGCTCGTGATGAGGACTTTTCGCAGGCTCTCGCTGAAGCACAGGAAAAAGGGTATGCAGAAGCTGACCCAACGCTGGATATCAGCGGCGGTGACAGTGCACATAAGCTGGCCATCCTCGCCTCCATCGCTTTGGGATACGAAATCAAACTCGAAGACATTTTTGTTGAGGGCATCGAAGCTATTTCGAAAGACGATATTCACTATGGCGGCGAGATGGGCTACGTACTCAAATTGCTGGCAATCGGACAAAAGGACGAAGAAAACAAAGTTTCGCTTCGGGTGCACCCGTCCTTTATCGCCAGGGATAATTCGCTCGCCCGCGTCGATGGGCCCTTCAATGCCGTAACTATATTCGGCAGCGCGGTCGGACAGGTAACATACTATGGCCGAGGGGCAGGCATGATGCCTGCGGCAAGTGCGGTTGTTGCGGATATTATCGATGTTGCTTTGGGCAATTCAGCAACAACGTTTCGGCATCTGCGCCTACAATCGAGGAACGAAATTGCATCGATGATAGAAAAAATCGATAATCTGATAAGTAGGTTCTATATCAGGATAATGTGTAAAGACCAGCCGGGAGTAATAGCTCAATGGAGCAAAATACTTGCCAACCATCAGATAAGCATATCCGGCGCACTGCAGCACGAAGGTCGCGGCCCGGAAAATACCGTGCCGGTCGTAATTGCAACACATCCTACACAGCAGAGAAATGTCACCGCAGCGCTAAAGGATATGGAGAAACTGGATGCTATCGGTGGAAAACCGGTCTGCATAAGAATAGTTGATATACCGGAGGACAAGGATTAGTGACTAAGTACGCGATAATAGTTCCGGACGGTGCAGCAGATGAGCCGATTGAACAATTCGGCAATAGGACTGTGTTCGAAGCCGCTGAAACGCCGAATATGGACAAAATCAGTACAGAGGGCAGACAAGGTCTTGTGCGGACAGTCCCCGAGGATATGGAACCAGGCAGCGATGTTGCCCAAATGAGTCTGTTGGGGTACGACCCGCGGCAATACTACTCCGGACGGGCGCCAATTGAGGCGGTGGCACGCAACATCGAGCTGGCCCCAGGCGACTGGGTCTTTAGATGCAACCTGGTTACCATTGCAGACGGCAAAATGGCGGACCACAGTGCCGGACATATCTCAACCGAAGAAGCCGCCAAACTCGTAAAGGAACTAAACGAGCAGTTCGGCAATGAGCAAATGCGTTTCTATGCGGGCGTAAGCTATCGGCACCTGTTGGTCTTCAAAGGACTCGATTTCGACGTTCAAATGCATCCGCCGCACGACTGTATAGGTATGGCAATAGAAAAAATCTTACCACGCGGCAAAGGAGCCGAGCTGCTTATCGACTTGATGGCCCGCTCGCAGCAGCTTTTCAGCAATCATGACATTAACAAAGTAAGAAGAGACCTCGGCGAAAATCAGGTAAGCTCCATCTGGCTGTGGGGACAGGGCAGAAAAGCCGGAATGGAGCGTTTCCAAAAGCGATTCGGAATCAAAGGCGCTACCATCACAGCCGTTGACCTGGCGAAAGGTCTGTCAAAGCTGGTCGGTTTTGATTTGATAGACGTGCCGGGCGCCACCGGCTTCGTCGATACGAATTATCAGGGCAAGGCCTCTGCCGCGATAGAAGCTCTCACTAAATATGACCTCGTTTTCGTCCACATAGAAGCGCCAGACGAAGCGTCCCATAACGGCAATGCCGAGATGAAGAAAAAAGCCGTTGAGCAAATTGACAAATTCATTGTCGGGCCGGTGTTTGAGGCGCTACAAAGTTACGAAAGCTGGCGAATACTCGTCACACCCGACCATCCAACTCCCGTCCGAAGCTGCGCCCATTCGCCTGAGCCGGTTCCATTCGCTATGGCCGGTACGGGTATTAGCGGTATTTTACATACGAGCTTTAGTGAAGCCAATGCCGCCAAGTCCGGATTTAGAATAGAAAAAGGATTTGAACTGATGGAGTATTTCTTGAAAAGCTAAATGGGCAGACTGTTAAGACCGAATTCAATAAACAATAACAGACAACTTCAATCTCAGTGGGCTAACTATGGCAATAATTGTACAAAAGTTTGGCGGAACTTCGATTGCTGATGCGGAGAAAATTCGCAGGGCTGCTGCGAGAGTAATCAAAGCGGTAAAGACCGGCTGCCAGGTCGTAGTGGTTGCCTCGGCTCGCGGCAAACAAACCGATGAGCTTATCGCGGACGCTCTCGAGCTCAATCCCAATCCGCCCAAACGCGAGCTCGACCAGCTACTCAGTACCGGCGAGCAGCAGTCCGTCTCACTTTTTGCTATGGCTCTCGACACTATGGGGCACGATGCCATCAGCTTTACCGGCGGCCAAATCCGCATGATTACCGATAGTGACCATACAAAGGCGCGGATAAAAAGCGTCGATGCCGAACGAATCCACAAAGAGCTCGATAAAGGCAGAATTGTTATTGTCGCCGGTTTCCAGGGTATAGACGAGAATGAAAACATAACCACCCTCGGCAGAGGCGGCTCGGATACAACCGCAGTTGTACTTGCCGCAGCTCTGGGAGCTGAAGCCTGCGAAATTTATACCGATGTAGATGGAATTCACACAACCGACCCGCGAATATTCAAAAACGCCGCAAAAGCAAAGCAAATCAGTTATGACGAAATGCTGGAACTGGCAAGCCTTGGCGCCGGAGTTATATATACCAGGGCCGTCGAGGTCGGTAAAAATTACGATGTTAAAATTCACGTAAGAAGCAGTATCGAAGAAAAAGATGGAACAATAATTACACACGAGGTGCCACAAATGGAAGGTGTAGTGGTTTCAGGAGCGACAGTACAAAAAGATATGGCAAAGATAGGCCTTGTCGGCGTAGATAACAAGCCCGGCAACGCCGCCAGGATATTCGCCTGTCTGGCAAACGCCAAGGTGATAGTCAACGACATCGTTCAGACGGAAGTCAGCAGCGAAAAGGCAAACCTCTCGTTTACAATTCACATCTCGGAGCTACACGCCGCCAAAGAAGCTATCGAGCAAATCAAAGACGAGGTTAATTGTGATAGCATCTTCGTTCGAGACGATATTGCCGAGATTTCCGTCGTAGGCGTGGGTATGCGAACACATTATGGCGTCGCCGATAAGATGTTCGGCTCGCTGGCCAAAGCCGAAGTCAATATCGATTCAATTACTACCAGTGAAATCCGCATCAGTTGTATCGTCAACAAAGAGCAGGCCGATAAGGCCCTCGAGGCCGTCTGCACCGCCTTCGAGCTGGACAAGCCGGCCGAAAAACGAAGTGCTTCCTGATTTGTAACTTGTGATTCTGGTTATTAAGGAGACGGCCTACTAAATACTATTCACCATTCACTTACAACTAAATGTCATCTAAATCAAACAGACGCACTTACGCAATGAGCAGACGCCGGCGAAGCGTAATATTCATCGTATGCCTGCTGCTTTTAGCGTTACTAATCTGCCTCGACCACAGCCCCGTCAGGCGCAGATGGCGGCGGCAGCCGAAAAACGGTGAAAAGCTAAAGGCCTGCGACTTTGAAAAATATCACGGCAAAACCTTCACCATCGTAAAAGTTGTTGACGGCGATACAATCGACATCGATGTCCCCGACGGCAAATACAATCATACGAGAATTCGGCTGTGGGGAATCGACACGCCGGAAACGAAAAAACCCGGAACGCCCGTTATGTATTTCGGCCCGGAGGCCACTGAATTCGCAAAAAAATTGGCTCTTGGAGAACAGGTAACGGTTTACCTCGATGAGCGAAACCGCACAAGGGACTACTACGGCAGATTATTGGCCTATGTTCAGTTGCCCGATAAAAGGTTCCTGAACGAAGCGCTGCTAACCGAAGGTTTTGCGTACGCTGATTTGCGCTTCCGCCACAGTTTTTATTACAAATACCAAAACCTCCAGGCAAGCGCCCGCAGACAGAAGAAAGGATTGTGGCCGGATGTTAAGCGTGAGCAACTGCCGGAATGGCTGAAAAGAAAAAAGCCAAAATTGCTGTCCGTAAGGACTCCATAGGAGAACAAATAATCTCAGCCACAGAGAATACAGAAAAATAATCACCAATCAGTGCCGTAAGGCATCCTGTGGATAATCCTTAATCATTTCTTCGGGAAATTTAAAAACGCATACTCACCGCGATATTTCTTAGCTGCTCGGTCGTACGCCTTTGCAGCTTCTATTTCGTCAGCGTAGAGACCCAAGTATAGACTTCTGCCATTATGATGTAAACGCACCTGCCACTTAGCTCGGCGCTTGTCCCAAAAGACACCTTTATAGGTGGATGTTGCGTTTTTTTTCCCGTGGTCGCGGTTCCAGGTATTCTGCTTTTGAGTTGCGGGCCGAAGGTTTACCTTTCGATTATCGAGAGCGTCGCGATTGATGTGGTCCACGACCATGCCGGGCGGGGCGGGACAAACGACCCGATGCATATACTGGTCAAAGGGTTTTGCGTTCCTGAAAACAGTTCTTTTAGCATAATAAGCACCTCGAGAACCGACAGCCTGCCAATTATGCCTGTTCAATCTTTCAAAATCGTCCTGGTCAACCTTTGCGTATTTGCCGCGTGTCAGTTTGATACGGCGAAAGGGATATCCGTAGCGCAGCCGCCGATACAGAAGAAGAATCCATACCGCAATGCGAATAAGAATTGTCGGAACCGGCAATGAAAAAGAAATGTTGACCTTAGTCAAAGTGAACATCCCAGGTTTGCTTGCCCCCCCATCCCCGCATGTCATAGGCAGGGAACCAGATGCATCCAGTCATTCACGATTCACGAATCACCATTCACGATTTTGCCTGGCAAATGATGATTTTTGGCTTGTATCTGCTGATACGAAGACGTGCGGTTCTCCGCTATATCCGGCGCTTGCGGGCGGTTTACCCTGCACTACGAGAGTACAGGGTTAGTGTTATACCATACTTCCACCAAAAGTTCAACGATTATCTAACAAAAATAACAAAAAAATTAGCTCGATGCTGGATTCTGGATGCTTGATACTCGAAAAAAGTTTTACCGCAGATTTCCCAGATTTTGGGATTTTTATTCACCACAGAGGACACAGAGAGCACAGAGGAGTTTTAGTCAGCTTTGTGTTCTCGGCAAGGTTCGCTCCCAAAGCAAGCTTTGTCGCAAACTCTTTCCTTCGTCCACAGTCGCATTTTGTTTAATGCAACTATTTTGAAGCTGACCGAAAAGAAAGAATTTATTAATCGCGGATACCTGCTTTCGCCGGCAAGGATTCAACGGATAAGAACAATAATAATTCTGTTTTTGTTAGCAAAAACGGCAAAAAAAGCACCTTTTTTTAGTCATTCTCCTTCTTAGTCTTAATCTCACGAAATACTTTATCGATTCGAGGATTGTTGGTATTACAATTTACCCTTACATAGTAGGTATGTCCTGTACTAAGGAAATGCTCGGAGAATATGAAGTCAACATTTCCTCGATATCTGCTATGCTTGGAGATGACCTCATACTTGTATTTCCAAAGTCTCTGTACATTGAGAAGATTGCTTGTGATTATCCGGATTGTGATTCGTTGACCGTTCATCTCAACGCTTCCGATGTCAACCGACTTATCAGTTGTCTTTCTTCTTACACTCACATGGGTAAGGGGTTTATTTAAAGGTATCCTGGCAGATGCTCTAGCGAGCCTGTCAGCAGCCTTGTTATGCTCACTATTTGAATGTCCCCTCACCCACTTTATCTCCACTCTCATACCGATCTTCTGAAAGCATTTGAGCAACTTCTTCCACAGGTTTGCATTGAGAACTGGTCTGCCCTCGCGATTAAGCCAACGAGTCTTTGGCCATTCGAACATTGCCTTCTTGTAGTTATCAACGACATAGAGCGAGTCGGTCTGGATCACGACTTTATTGATATTTGGCGGTAGGTCCGCTTTCATCGCTTCGTTCAACGCTATAATGCAGGCATGAAGCTCCATTTCATTATTTGTTGCGTTCTTGTGTCCTGCAAATTCGAAGTCCTGCACTTGCTCTTCACCCGAGGAGTCGATTACTACGAATCTCACACCAATTCCTCCGCGTCTCGGTGAACCCAACGAAGAGCCGTCAGCAAAAATGTTCAGCGCATTCTCCACTATAACCATAGTGGCACTTCCAGATACACTGGGCGTTGGCTTGTACGTCATACATTTGATTGGCTTATTAGTCTCCCTTTTTGCGTCGGGAGACAAACATCACAACTACGATCCCGCACACAACCATAATAAGGCCCACCCAACACCCATTTGCTTTTATAAAGTTTGATGCGGATTCGCTGCCTGCGAACGACAAAACTAATCCAAGCGCTACTATGAACATGGACGCGCTTGCAACTATCCATCTATTCTGAAGAGCGGATGCCTCATCGTGTAGAACCGAACGAATAGTGTGTTGTAGGCTACTAGAGGAATCCTGATGTTGTCGTGCTAAATCACTTATGTCTTTATTCATTCTGGTCATTGAGTCATGGATCAGACCATATTCATCCGTAACAATCTTCATCTGGTCGTCGATCTCTTTAAGCTTATGCCCCAAGGCGTGCCACGGGTACCCAGATTTCATCAGGTTTTCAAGCAAGGCCTCTGGACTCCCCTTAACGGCGGGATCTTCCCATTCGTCCTCACGCATTCCCATAGGTGCGCCTTTTCGCCGGGATCGTACGTATCCCATCTTGTTTTGATAGTCACCTTCATAAGGCTTAATAGGCGTTTCGCCGGGTTCAAGCTTGAGAATGGTGAGGCGGAACATCCGCTCATTGTAAACGAAGCGACGTTCCTCATTTGAAGTGTTCGTAACAGTCCAATTAAGTGTACCGTGGTAACCAGCATCAACTTGGGTAGTGGGAGCAACCAGTCCCTCTCGGGAAAGATCGGTTGTAGGACTGATGAATGCGTGTAGGTCATGATCTGGATATATGGTACGGACAGTTTCTCGGCTGAAGTCTATTTCCTCATGAGCAGTCAAAGCCACAGAGTGGCCAGGCGGGATCTTTAGTCCCTTTTTCTTCTTGCCAAGAGTGAACTCCTTACCCACGTTAAGAAACTCCCCTACAGCACCGAGCCTGAGTATGTAGGAATTCGGACGAATTGATGTCTCTTCGCCATTGAGGATAACCGACCCAAAAAGTTTCCGCAATTCCTTGTCATTAAGTATGCTCGCCATGAGTCTATCCTATCCCTTCTAATCCCCTAACACAATAATATACAAAACTTTTTCCAATTTCACTGATTTTATCCTGCCATTATACTAATATCAACATATTTAAATAGATGAACGTCGCCTATTTCTCAGACTCAATTATTCCTTATCCAATTGACCATTTCTTTGTTAAGGTTAATAGTTTTTAGTGTTTCTGTTGCGTCAATTTCTTTTCCTTTATGTATAACTTCATTCCTGATTTTATCATACATCGTACACCATTGATCCCATAAGCCTCTATTTTCCAAAGGAGCCTTTGCACCTATTTCAGGAAGTAATATTTTCAAGCGTTCTTTCGTTCTCCATGTCTTTTCCAGTTTTTTCTCTACTTCTTTTTCAGATAATACACTGTTTAATTTGGAAATTAAAAAGTTCTCAAGGAATATCTCTAAAGCCTGAAATGATTCTACAACAGCTAATGTAAACATCCTTTTATGATAGGATGCTTCGGCATTCAAAAATAAAAGTTCGTATATTGGGCACGAAAAACCATCTTCTAATAGCTTCTTAATTTCATTGATTTCTTTTTTAGAACGGTTAACGATGGCACTTTGAATGCCTGCGCCCATCTTTAAAACATAAAATCCTATATTATGGTCGACAAAATATATGTCTTTAATATTTATATCACTTAATCTTTCTATATGATTCTCATTTGTAATAAATCTGTAAATATCAAGAATCCTATTAACAATCTCATGTGTTTTTTCCCTTATCTCAGACAAAGAGGTTTCTCTATATTTACTGTTATTCTTCAATCGTTCCTTAGAGTAATTTGTATCAATCTCTATGAAAAGTTTGCTATATCTGAAATAACCTGTGTTATCACGGGTTTTTATTACGTTCTTGCCCTGATAGAATAATTCATAGCCATCTTCATCATTCTGAGGTACTGGGGGAGTTATAACTTCAGTTTTAGCGAAGTAAGTAACATTATCTTCTTCGAATAAATCCACTGAACTTGATCCTTTGCTATTTTTTGTCCATATCTTTCCAAAATGTACTAAAGCAGAATATTTTTTTTCTGGTATCTCTAATTTGCAAATGCAATCTTGGGGCAAATTTAAGCAGAATGGTATCGCAACTTCCACAATAGTATTTTTCATAGTTGGTTTGTATTTTTCAGGTTCACATAGTTCATAGAAAGGATGTGCTTCGTATATATGCAAACCTTTTCTTACATTTATAGCTTTTAGCATTTCTTCAAGTTTTTTCTGTGCTTGTTGAGCTTCAACACTTTTTAATAATTCATCTTTGCAATACACATAAAACACATAAGGTTTTTCTTCGTCTGAAAGACTTGCTTTGATTTGAATTATCTTATTATCCATTTGGGTTTAGTCCTATAGGGTGCAAACTGAATGCCCAACAATAATTATACAGTCTGTATAAGAAGTCTCCGTTGCTTCTTGCTTTTCTGCTCAACCTCTTTCATTGAATGATTCCACGTGTGCAAACAAGTACCTGAGGCACAGGCACCTGAGGCACAAGTACCTGAGGCACAGGCAAGCTTGCTGCACACCCTATATGGCTACCAACTATTGCGCCTCCTTCTTGGCTTCAAAACCTAATGCTACGACAACAAGATCGCCTTGAATGCCGATGATCTCGACTATAGGACTAACACCTCCTACAGAGATTAACGGCCCTGATTTTGCACCCAGTCTTCTCGCAAGGGGTGTGATAGTACCTTTGATAAGCATGCCATTATATGGAATTATATCAGGAATAGTTATCAATACCTTGTCATCTGAGATACTATGGACTTTGCCGGTATCCCAAAAGACCTTGATGTTCTCAGAAACAAGTCCTCCGGGAACAACTAAACCATCACGAGTAATCCCAAAGACTGTATGGGCTCCTGAATACTGTTTAGACAATTGTGGCTCAAGCCGTTCAGCTATTCTTTTCACTATTTCTTCTTTATCCGACTCTGATAGTTTCTGGTTGACAATTTTATCGCCTTCAACATAATCGCCACCGACAATAGGACTATTGTCACCAGTTGTCGCAGCCTGAGTATTATCATTCCCTGTGGCAATTTGCGATATGTCTATAGATTTTTTATTGTTATCTTTGTGATGCATTTTCTCCCATCCGTCTTTGGCTACATATCCTCCGACAGTGGTTAAGATTACGCCTAAGACAACTATTATTATTCCTATAATAAACTGTGCCATTTACGGTTCCTTTAAAAAAGTGATGCTAACCGATAATCATACAGTCTGTATAAAACGGTAAACAATTTCGTACCTTGCGGCTGAGATCCTTCGACTCCGCTGCGCTTCGCCCTTCGACGTTGCTCAGGACTTCGCTCAGGATGACAAACTGACGATTCGCTGAAGTTCTCCGCCCCTGGGTGCGGCTTTCTTTTACGGCACAAAATAGCTGAAAAGACCTTAAAAGTCAAAGGGAAAAAGCCCCGGTGAGATAGAATAAAATCATCCCACAGGGTAAACTCACGGGGTAAACCGCCATTAGATAAGCTTCCTTTGATTAAGTCTTGTTTCTTTGCTTTTGACCAGCCCTTGATAGGCCGCTTCGCAGGCACAAGTACCTAAGGCATAAATACCCTGGGCACAAGTTGCGTTGTGCGTAGTTTATTGTTCGTTTCGAAGAATTCAGGTGTAGAAATAAGGATTGAGGATTTCGAATTTTGAATGTAGAATAGGCGCGAACCTTTGTACGAGGGTAGGGAAGAAGTTTTGAGTGTTTAATGTTGAGTTGAGAGCAATTGATACGACGAAAGGAATTTTATGAAGGTTGCCGGCATAAGACTATTATCGTTTTTGTTGATTGGGGTATTGGTCTGCGGGTGTGAGGAAGCGAATCTATCATGCGACAAGGCTGTGGTTGAAAAGGTAAAACAATCTGCGAAGGTGCTGATAGTGACGGGTGTGGATTATCCGGGACATAAATGGAAATTGACGACGCCGGTATTGAAAGAGGCCATAGCGGCGGACAAGCGATTAGCAGTTACGGTTACGGAGAAGCCGAGCGACCTGGCGGGCGATAATCTGGGCGATTACGATGTTATCGTACTGCACTTTATGGATTGGGAGGTGCCGGACCCAGGCGAAAAGGCGAGGGCGAATCTCAAGGGGTTCGTGGAGAACGGTGGAGGATTGGTGCTGGTGCATTTTGCGTGCGGTGCTTTTCAGGATTGGCCTGAGTTTGGCGAATTGGCGGGGCGGGTATGGAATCCGAAATTGAGGGGGCACGATCCGAAGGGGCCGTTCAAGGTCGATATCACCGAAGTGAGCCATCCGATTACACGAGGGATGGAAGCTTTCGAGACGGACGATGAGCTATATACCTGCCTTGCGG
>JGI10211J14876_10000663_pt1 | contig 14785 bp, 13 predicted proteins | sample Etolagsediment_FD_14876 | JGI IMG/M metagenome (IMG submission 14876)
TTATAACTATTGTATAAAACATCTTTTAAATAAACGTTTAAAAGTTTATTTATAGGTCAAGACGAAGGCCTTTAGAATATCTTCGGGTATTAAATTTGTTAAAAATTACAATTTGCGAATTTTGTCGTCTGGATAGGCAGAAGGAACGTTTTTCTGACGGTTGTGGTTTTTCATATGTTTCCAAAATAATGAATTATGTTGCGGGAGTCAATGATAAAAAAGAAAGTATCAGTTTATCAGAGAAGGAAAAGAGAGAAAAGGCTTATTATAAGTGGTTATTTGATGGATATTATGGTGAGAATAATAAACACTTGATTGTGAAAAGAGTTTTGCCAGATTTTTGTAAATCGAAAGAAAATGCGAAAAATAACAAATTATTATCAGCTTAAACTGTAGACGAACATTTTTTGTGAAAAAAATAAAAAAAAAATGATTTTTTTTTTTACTAAGATCACGAATGGTTTTAATAATATCATGTCTGAGAATAACAGTGAAACTAATCTTATTGCAATCGTTTTGAGACCAGATGTCTCCATTAGCGATATGACTATTTCCGCTTTTAAGAAGCGTGTTACGGAACAGCTCAAAATGATGGCTAGTTCCTCACTTCGCCTTCTTGAAGGTGATGAGTACCTTGACAAAGACAGTTCTTCAACTTTTAGTGAAGTTGATGTAACTGATCCAACAAAGGTTACCATGCTTTTTGAGGCTGGACCAACTTCGTCTCCTAGTAAGACTATGAGCAGCATGAAGAAGTCCGAACTCGTTGAGTCTCTTCATGAGAAACACAGTTGGTCTCTTTCCGAGCTTAAGAAATATACTGTTCCTGAGCTTAAGTCCGCATGGAAGAATGGAAAGCTTCCAAAGGATGAACGCGCAGAGCGTCTAGCAAACCGCGAACCCCGAAAGCTTTCTGGATACATGCACTGGATGAACACAGTTGGACGTAAGCAAGTCAAGGATGATTTCCCTGATCTTAAGCCAACCGAGGTTACCAGCAAGTGCGGAGAACTCTGGCGTAATATGACAGAGAAGAAGCAGGGAACATGGAAGAAGAAGGCTGAGAAGTATCAAGCAGAGCAGCTCGATGCAGCTACAGCCACCGCCCAATAACGGGTCGACGAATTTATAAAAACAAAGAGAGAGTGCCTCTCTCTTTTAAACTCTACGTTCGTGCTTCGCACGGTACAAATTGGTTATAAAATTTTCTAATTTTTATAACCAATCAATCACCAATTTGACCCAGCGAAGCTGGAGCGTAGAGTTCAAAAGAGAGAGGTACTCTCTCTTTAAAAAATGAAATTATTATTTAAAGAATAATATTGGTCAATAATAAAGTATGACTGGTTGTCAACATTATTTACGCTGGTATATACCAGTTTGTCAAGAGTGTATATTTGAAAATAAAAAGAAAATTACATTAGCCTATTCTTGTCATCATTGTCACAATGAGGAGGAGTACCATGAAATGGACAGAAGTAAGGTAAAATATATGAAATGTACTTTATGTGGCACATTTCAGGAAAAAAGCAACAAATGTAAAAATCCAGATTGTTATGCCAAGGAACATAGATATACTTGTTTAAAATGTTCTTTATGGGATCACAAAAAAAGAGATATTTATCATTGTGATGGTTGTGGTATTTGTCGTGTTGGTAAAAAAGAAGATTACAAACATTGTGACAAATGTAATATTTGTTGGGATGTTAAAGCTTATGAAACACATCCATGTAAGATTGATCAGAGAGGAAATCAATGTATGATTTGTCTCCAAGATTGTTGGGACTCTCAATCAAATCCTCATATTTTAAAATGTGGACATATTTTTCATCCAGCTTGTGTAAGTGAATGGTTCAAACAGAATTATACCTGCCCAACTTGTAAGAAAAGTGCGTTCATTCCCATTCCTCTTTGGGAAGCAATGAAAATCTATGTTGAGAATAGTGTTCTTCCCGAGGAAGCAAATGATTGGAAAACGAAAATTCATTGTAACGATTGTGAAAAGAAATCAGTTACTAAATTTCATCCAGCTTATCATAAATGTCAAGAATGCGAAAGTTGGAACACAACAATTGTAAATGTTATCAAGGAATAAATATCTAACACAATATTAGAGAATAAATGAATAGTATAAATATTTTACCACTATTCCCTAATATTAAAAAAGGTGATTATAAAACCCCATTAAAAACTTACCTCAAATTTTATAAAAAAGACCCTTCAAATAAAAAATTAAAGTCGAAACTAAAACAACAAAAGCAAACTACTTGTAAACAATGTTCAACAAAAGATAACGAAATGCTTTATTATACCCTTTGTCGTCCAAAATCAAAACTAGTTGTTTCAAGTACCAAATTAGAAGAACTTGAGAAAATATCATATTACACAAAACATGTCAAACTCCCACCAATGAAAAAAGCAATAAATAATTTCCAAACCCTTCTTTCACTTCTCAATTATAACAAATATATTCACATCAAAAAGATTCAAAATATACACGAAATTTACATCTATCTCTTCGAAGACGATGAAGAACAAACAATAAAAACAATGAACACAATTCTAGTCAAAACAAGAAATTTCATTGAAACTGTTCTTTACGCAAAAATGTTACTCAATGAAAACACTTACAAATACTTAGACATCCAAGACCTCACTCATATCTGGAAATGCAAAGGATGTATCATGAAATATCGTTCCTTTGTAGAATATATTTACAAGAATATGTCCCTCCTTGAAATCGAATTCATGATCCTTTCAAGTGGTTTAGTAACTTTTTATATGGGTGTAAGAGAATTTGGTGATTTTGATGGTTTTATTTATGCAAACAAATACGCACCAGTTATCTATAAAAAACTTGTTGATTCCGGTTTCGATGTTGATATATGTACAAAATCCAATTTGGTTACGTATGAAGAACAACATTTCACTTGGCTTTTTGTTGAAAATATTTTCAAAGAAGCAATGAAATATATGGATGGGGTAAATAACTATAATGAACTTTACTTCAATCCAAAATGCTTCTGTCAATTCCTCGGAATAAAAATCATGAACCCAAGATACAACGTATTCTGGAGATATGTTCGTGCAAGACCAAGCGGGATGGCGGAACTTATTGCGATGATAGTTAAACTCAAGCTGGATGTTCCGCTTTTTGAAATTCCAGATTATAACTATGAGACCCCGTTTTTTGTGGGAAAACCTAATTCAAAACAAACAGTTGAAAGAAGTCCAAGTGAATATAAGTTCTATCTAGATATTGCTACCAATAAAACTGAAGTACCCAAAGTTCCACTCAATAAAAAAAGATTCGTTAAAACAACTAAATTCTATCTTCAAAAACGCTACAGATTGAAGATGTCAGAAGAAAAGATTTTAAAAATTATTAAAGATCACGCTAATACACGCAATAAAATACCTGCTCTTAAGAAATAATACAACATTTCCCTTTCTTTTTCTCTTTATAATTAAGGTTAATAACCCCTTCATTATTTTTAGTATCTATTTTGTTTTCCTTTATTTTTAAATAAATCTCCTCAGAAATTTCATAATAGATATTCTTCACATCATTCTTATCTCTGATAACACTAATCTCTTTATATTTTACTGTATTTTTACTATCCAATTCATCTAAGAAGTTCAAAACATCCTCATTTGATACCTGCCTCTCATTTACCAAATCCAATTTATTACCTATAATATAAATAACTCCATTAGAATTCTCTATTTCCCCTTTGATTTGATCATACCAATACCTCAAATTCAAAAAACTTTTCCTATTCGTCAAATCAAAAAACAAGAAAACACCAATAACATCCTTATAATAAATTTTAGTAAGCGCTCTATACCTTTCTTGACCAGCTGTATCCCATAACATTAACTTAACATTTGTTGAATCCATCAACTCAATAATAGATGAAAGGAACTCAACACCAATAGTTGAATGATAATCTGTTGGTAAATTATCAGTTACCAATAAACTAGTAAAAGTTGTTTTACCAACATTCGCATCACCCAACAATATAATTTTAAAAGAATATTTATAATGACTCATCTATACTCTATTTCAAATAAATTTTTAAATTACATTTTTATGCATTTATGTATATTAAGCTAAAAATAGATCTTCAGATCACATTTTTGCGCTATGTGGTAAAAATGGATTATATCACATTTTTGCTAAAGTGTAAACAAACATCAGTCCCAACACCTTCGATCGAATTGATTTGAATTTTATCACCAAAATATCCAACCAATAAATTGGTAATTGGTAAACCATAACCATACCCTGCTAATGGGGAGCTTCCATCAAAATCGTTAAGTTCCATTTGATCATTAATATTCATTCTTCTTTTCTTTGCTGTTGAATAAAAATAACTCCAAATATTATCCAAATCTTTATAATTAATCCCATTACCCTCATCACAAACCTTTATTGAAATAGTGGAATTACAATTATAAATTGAAACTTGAACATCAGGTACATCCTCTAAATGACCATGTTTATCCATTGTTGCTCTCAAACTATTCTTCATAACTTCGAAAAAAATATAAAACATATTATTCTTTATAAACGGAAAAACCGGTGAAGAACCAATAACCTTAACATTTACATTCGGATAATTATTATAAACTCTATCACAGACTTGCTGCGAAGATTCAATAGCTTCTTCAATTGTATGGGTCAAAGGCTCATCCAAACTAACTATACCATTATACCCAACTTGATCATCACCTTTCTTCAATTCCAAATAGTGAGATATCAACAACCTTATCGAAATCCTATTAGTATAAAACATATCCAAATAACTATTAATTCTTTCGCCCCTCTTATTCAATTCAAGATACTCTAATATATTGAAATCTTCATTTCCATTGTTGGCATTAACAATTCCATTGTTGAACAAACCTCCCAAATGTTTTTTATATTCGATGATTCCATTGGCGAAAGTCATCAATGTAGATGAATGCCTATTGTATATGCCTTCTAATGTTTTGGTATACTCTTCGCTTTTATGAACATCAACATCAGTTAACTCTCCGAAAGATTGTATATACCATTTATTGACCTTTTGAACAGAAGGCATCATTGATATTCCGTTGGGAAAATTCTCAATTTCTATAATCTTTTCTGCCAAACGTCCTTTCAAATCTTCATTCAACATTCTACTTCGGTTGCCTTGAGTCATATCCTTAAACTTGAGCAAATTATTAATTGATATTTTGTTATTTATCCGTTTGGAATACTTATCAATGTTTTTGAATAAACACCGCATATATATTATGTATTCACTTTTTTTCAAATCTAATAACCTTTCCTAAACCGTGAATATTTTCTGTAACAACAGTCTCCAAATCATCTACATAAACAGTGCCGCCTCCTACAATATTAATGCTTATCTTTTTAGAATCCAAATGATTAACAAAACCATTACCATATAATTCACATTTAACATATTCACATTCACAATCACTCATAGTTACATTTCCATAATAACAAGATAAATTTAAAGAACCAAAAATGCCCCCATTAATACTCAACTTATTTTTATCACTATTTACAAAGATATCACAAAGATTATTATATTTCAAACCACTCAAAATTACACTATTTGATTTTCCATTAATAACCAATGACCGAAGATTAGTCATATCAATATTCCAATTTGTAACCATAAATTTCTTATCAGTTTTCACTCTCTTTCCATCAAAATCTAAAACATTCATACCACTTAATACAGATTTTCCAGTAGTAAGAAGAGAATACTCCTCCTTATATTCAGCATTCCATACTCTCAACTTTCCAACACTATAATCCAAAAGAACCGGAACATTTGAAGTGATGCAACCCTCTTTAACATTCAAAATCAAACCACTCCCCTTCACAACAATCTCACTAATTGGATTCCCATCAACACAACCAAAACAAAAAGTACTTTTAACTCCACTATTAATTACACTCTGATTCGTCTCAACAACATTTGATGGTTGGACATAATAATAAGCTTGACTCTGACTTGTTGTATAGGGATGTTCATGTTCATTATAAACTATGCCACCAATTTCGCCGATTTCGGCAGCATAGGGGATTTCATCAATATCTTTTTCACTTTTACTCATTATTATAATTATTACGAAATATAATTTTAAATAACGTTTTTTTCATCTGACGACAGTTTGTAACCAGATTCATCAATCAATTTCATGATATATTTCTTTCTATTTTTCAACGATCTTTTACACAAATTACTTTTAGGCATATATCTCATAAACTGTATCATTCTTTGTTTGTAACTGTAATTTGGTTTAGTTCCATGTGGCAATGCAGCATCAAATATAATTAATGTACCGGCTTGACACGGTATGCGACAAGTTTTTTGGAACTCGTGATCCATTCGCGTAAAATAATACCTTCCATTTGCCTTTGCTTGATCCAATGTTCCTTCTCTTCTTTCATACCACTCACGTAACTTTTTGTGACCTCCTGGGGAAAAATGAAAACCACCATCCTCTTCATTATTATCAAACAAATTCATAACACCTTGTAACTGTACACCCATCGAAACATTCCTTGCATTATTCTCGTGTATCAAATCACGAGGACTCTCAAATTTAATACCATTTAAATAATCCCTAACCAATTTTTCATATTTAGGATCATTGTAAGCTCGCGGGTCCACATCTAAATGTAATCCTGGTTTGTGAAATGGTGTACGATATTTTGACCAATCTTCGTGATTAGGACCAATGCTAGGTCTCATCCATGAAACTCTATCAAATTGTGCCAATAAATTAGATTCACTTGTTCCATAAACAATACTATACGCCTTTCTAACGTTTTTGTGTAATCTATTTCTAATCAAAACAGGAGTCATCAATGGTTCGTCCCCGATTACCCCATGAGCATTGAGATGTTTATCTGCCAAATTAAAAGTATTGTAATCATCCAATTTAAATTTATCATTGGTCACAATCTTTCTTATGATTTGTTGTATTTCATCCCTGGTTTCAGATATTTCATCACTATTCAATACACCAGTTATTCCCACAGCACCATAAGTCTCATAACATTCTCTAATCCCCACGGGATCATCTATCGATCTTAAAAATGTTTCATTCATATTATCAAATAAAAGTTATATGTTTTTATATAAATTTTATTATTCCTTAACAATTATGCTATTCCTTAGCAATTATGCTACCCTTAGCAATTATGCTACCCTTAGCAATTATGCTACCCTTAGCAATTATGCTACCCTTAGCAATTATGCTACCCTTAGCAATTATGCTACCTTCTTCTACTACCAGTATCAACGGGAACAACAGTTCCACCATTTTTCTCCATACCATTCACATTCATAATTCTCATATCCAATTCTTTAGGTGTAATGTAAAGGGGAGTATTAGTTTTAGCCAAATTAATTGTGATCAACTTCAACCTCTCCGTATTCTTCGAATCATAATAAATCTTCAACTTCTCCTCATTTGTCAAACACTCTGGCAAATTATTCAAGAAATTGGTAATCTTATCTGCATCAGACTCACCATCAGTTCTCGCTTCTTCTCGCATATAACCTTTCTGAACCTTTACTACCTCACCTTGTAATTTCTCAGCCTCGATCTTACCCTTCAATTCTGCAACCTTAACTTCATTCTCACCTTCTCTCTGTTCCAAATTCTTGATACGATTTGTTTTCTCCTTAATAATCTCTTGGAAGTTGCGTTCAGTCTCATCATCCTTACAACGACGACCAGTAATTTCAACCCTGATCAACTCAACACCCCTCTCTGTATAAAAAGTGTCATCCTTAGAAATAGAAGTTTGAATAATCTCATTAAAAGACTCCATGAACTCCTTCATATCTGTTCGACTAATGTCTGACAAAATCTGAGATTGAGCATGATGACAAATATCCTCTGGCGGATCCTCAGTCTTCAAAATCATCTTCTCAACATCAATAATCCTCCAGAAGAAGTTAAGATCCAAATAAATCTCAACATTGTCCTTTGTACGAATAATAAACTCGAAATCCATAAATTGCGGACGAGTATCAAACCTCCTCACCCTTTGAACCTTAGATTTAGATTTAGCCAAATCTGTAGACCAAGTCTGCTCCAAAATATTACAATATGGTGGAACAAAGAATGTACGGTTATCCCCATCACCCTTCATAATACTATATCGACCTTCACGATCAACCAAAACCATCACCTCAGTGTGCTTCAATCGAATCTTCTCCCTCCTCTCCACAATCTCATGAATAGGCTCAGGGAAATACATAAAAGGTTGATTCTTCTCACCCATTGTAATTAAATCATAATTACCTGTTTGTGTATTCTTAATATAAACACCAAAATGTTCATTAACCTCAAAAGCCTTCTGCTTATTCCCAATCGTTTGTTCATACTGCTGCAAAATAACAGTAGAAGGTCCCCTCTCCACACGAATCACACCAGAATTCTTATCAACAATCCTAACATACTCATCATGTTCCAAAGCAATCTTCTTCTTCTTCGAAGTAAACACATCATGTGCACCCGGAATGAACTTAGTTGGACCCTCAACAATCTCAATTGTACCAGTATCCTCATGTGTTATATAAATATACTCGTCATTGTTCAAAACAACAACATCCTGAATTCTCGCAAACTCATCATATGGACCTGGCACATAAACCAACGGCCCACTAACAACCTTTTTCTCACCAGTTTTCTTATTAATTATTTTAAGATATTGTGTCCTAGTAAGATTAGGCTTCTGTTTAACTTGTGACACTGTTGCATAAGGATCATCCAACTCGTACAAACAAGGTCCAGAAATAACTTCAATAATATCCCTAGGATTCTCTGGATTATCTCCAATATCCAAATGAGTAACAATCACATATTCAGTATCCTTCAACGTAATCTTTTGCTGTACATACAATGAAGCACAACAAAAGGAGAAACAACCCGGTCCATGTTTTACATCTTTACCAGCTGGATAATTTACAACAACCAACTGATCATCATCTAAACAAGCCATACAATTTCCCATAGATACAATATATATTACCACTACTCTTAAACTCAAAAAAATATAAATAAATTTTTATATGTATATTGTATAGATGTCATTAGAAATAAATTTATGTGGTATGAAAAAAATTGTAGATGAAGAGATGAAAATTGTAAAAAGTTTAACAGAAAAAAAGAGAAATACAGAATACAAAACAATAATTGAAAGTGATAAGTTTAAAAATATGTCGACTGAATTAAATTTTTTATACAACTACTTTTATATTGTTGAAGAAAATAAAAAGAAGGAAGAATTGATTAAAAAAATATTAAAAAATAAAAAAACAAAATTACATTTCCTTACATTTGATAATAATGAAGATTACATAAGATATCTTGATTACAAAAAAATAAAAAAAATTGGTAGTGGCGCATTTGGACAAGTTTTTCTTTGTGAAAAAGATAAAAGAAAATACGCAATTAAATTACAAATCTACAATAAACGTTGGAGAGAACCTACAGAATCTGATTTTATCAAAAATAGAATAAACGAATATAAATTATCAAAAAAAATCGGTGAACATTCAATTGGACCCAAAATATATGAAACATTATTTATTTATGATAATATAAACGGTAAATTTATAAATTTAATCGTAATGGAATACATAAAAGGCAAAGAATTATCAGATTATGAAAGTAAGCATAAATTAAAAGATAATGAAATGAAAAAACTACAAAATAAAATAGACAAATTACACAAATTAAATATATACCACAAAGATCTTCATAAAGGAAATATAATGGTTGTAAAGAAAAATAAAAAAATCGATTTCAAAATAGTTGATTTCGGTTTGGCACAAAACAAAAAAAATATGATTAAAGAGTTAGAACAGAAAAATAAACAATTTGGGAATCGACATTGGTTGAATGATGAAAATAAAAAAAAAAAGAATATAAATTTATTTATTTCTATTTTTAATCTATTAAAAAATAAAAAAATAGTTGTTAATTGTTAATTTATATAGTATAATTTTTTTAATAATTTAATGGGAATCTCAATATTTTTTTGCTTTTCCTCTTTCTTTTCTTTTTCCTCCTTTATTTCAGTGATTTTGAATTTATAAATGTATAAATCCTTTAAGCGGTGTCCATCTCTATTATAATTATTCCAATTTTTTTGCATATTTCTATCTGTTTTAATCTTTTTTTTTCCAATATATTCCATTTCTATATTTCTTGGAAGTAAAAGTTCAAATTCACTACCATATATCTTTTCTTTTTTTAATTTACCTATATTAATATTCCACGGTAAATAGAAATAAGGAATATCATTTGTTTCAATTTCCAATAATATTCCTTTTGAATATCCCCAATCTGAAAAACCTTCCGATACAATTACATCCAATGATGTTGACTGAAAATTTTTAACAAAAATTTTGTTTCCCTTTTTCTTACTAGCTTTTATAATTTCTTTATAAAAATTTTTTTTCCTTTCTTTATTCTCTGTTATTCCTCGATATGTAACAACATTTGTTTTTTCTCCATATTTTGTAATAATTCCGTCCAAAAGATCAATTTCTTCATTTATATTTTCATTGTATTCTTCAAATAAATTCATTAAATTAAATATATTTTTTTTTTCAGAGTTATTATTTTCCACTAATGTAACTTCTTTGAATTTATCCATAAAATAACTTTCCAAATTTTTGAATGAAACATTACCATCTGTTAAATATTCATTTATAATACGATAATAATTACCTTTGTACATACTCAATATTTTCTTTTCCTTCTTATTCAATTTTTTATAATTTTTAATGAATTTTTTAATAATTATATGTGTTTTTTTCAACAAACGAGCATTATACTCTTTTTTGCTTTTATTATATTTTGCTGCTTTTTAAGCATATATAATTATATAGATAAAAAAGTGATTAAAATAAGTTAAAGTTTAATTACAATCCATAATGAATATGGATATTGAAGAAATTGTGAAAACAAAAACTCATTATTTTAAGGACGTTGGCCGTCTCAAGAAGTATGTAAAGCGACTTGTTGAGTTGAACCCAGTGACGCCAAAAGATTTTAGTGATGCTTGTAGGAAGTGTCAACGTGAATATAAGATGTGTCCCAAAAAGGCCCACATTATTGCTATTTACAGAGAATTGGTGAAAGATGGTGAAATTGACCCAAAAGAAAACATGGAGGAACTTATGATTAAGAAGCTTAACCGTAAATCCTCTGGTGTTGAGGTTATTACTGTTCTTACATCACCTTTTCCAGAATTTACCTCCAAAACTGGTGAACGAAAGAAACAGAAATTCAGTTGCGGTAAGGATTGTTTTTACTGTCCAAATGAAGGTCAAATTGATATTCACTGCGAATTTCTTGAAAAGATTGAAACTGGACGTCTTTACTCCCTTTATAGGGTACAATCGGTTGATCCAATTGATCAGGTCCGTGTTTTGACTTATTTTCACTTCTTTACAGAAGAATTAGAGATTCCTGTTGCGGATTCAAAGAATTACAATGATGAAACTCGTCAATTTACTTTGAAGATTTACAACAAATTTACTGAAGAAATTGACGAAAGAATCAAGACAAAAACCGCCATCTTTATCGGAACCAAGATTGAACAACCTCGAAGTTACATTTCAACCGAACCCGCCGTGAGGAGGGCTAATGCGAATAACTTTGATGCTGTTCGCCAATTTTATGACCGTGCTGGAAGCCTTTCCATGTGTGGTCACATTATTGACAAATTGGAAATCCTCGTTCTTGGTGGTACTTGGAGCCACTATCCAGTGGAATATCAAGAAGAGTTTATCAGAGATATTTATTATGCTGCGAACACTTTTTATCATGACCAAGAAAACGGGCCAAGACGTGACAGGCTCTCTCTCCAAGAGGAGATTGAACTTAACCAAACCGCTACGAGTCGAATTATTGGTCTCACTTTGGAAACTCGTCCTGATGCAATCAATAAATATGAAATCCAACGATTCCGTAAGTATGGTTGTACACGTGTCCAATTGGGTGTCCAACACATTGATGATGAGATTTTGAAGAAGATCAATCGTGGTTGTTACACAAAACACACAAAGAATGCACTCCACCTTCTGAAACAGAATGGTTTCAAGGTGGACATTCATTTGATGCCTGATTTGTATGGAAGTGATTATGACAAAGACATTCAAATGTTTGACCGCCTTCTTGGTTGTCCAAATTTAGGGAGGACTCATATTAACAAAACTGATCCGATTTTTGAGAAAATTATTAAGATCTTTTTTGGCATTTTCATTTTTATTTTGGTCAGATCTCTACAGGTTTATTTACACCATGCTTTTGCTGAAATGTGTCTACCATTTGTATCAACTGAATCAACAGCCCTGTTCTTCAGTTGGGTATTGTTCATTTGGACAATTATCCCACAGGAAGGTTACAAGTTGGATGCTGATTTCTACATGTACAAACTAAGTGAACCTGAACTACAGGCTGATCAATGGAAGATTTATCCAACTGAGGTGACTCGTTGGACGAAGATTTTTGATCTTTTTCATACAGGTGAGTACAAACCTTATGCTGAAGAAATCAATGAAGAAACTGGAAACAAGAAGATTATTGATCTTATTCTACACGCTATGAGGAAGACATTTCCTTGGATTCGACTTAATCGGGTCATTCGTGATATTCCAACTACGGAGATTTATGGAGGAAATATGAACACAAGTTTGCGACAAGTCTTGGAAAAGATGCTTATTGAAAGTGGAACACCTTGCCGTTGTATTCGTAGCCGTGAGGTGAAGAACAAGAAGTTCGATCCAGAGGATGTTCAAATTAGTTGTTCGAAGGTATGGAGACAGCAAGGATGCTTATGAGTATTTCATCTCTTATGAAAGTAAGGATGAAAGTACTATTTATGGTTTCTGTCGTCTACGNACGAACTCTTCAAATGAAGATGTTATCTTCCCCGAATTAATTGATTCTGCCCTNATCAGGGAGCTTCATGTTTATGGACTCATGGTTCCACACAACCAAACAAAGGACAAGAAAGCAGCTCAACATATGGGTTTCGGAAGGAAACTCTTGAAAGCTGCTGAAGAGATTGCCGAAACGGAAGGTTACAGCAAGATAGCTGTTATTTCTGGAATTGGGGTCAGGAAATATTATGAGAAGAATGGGTATCAAATTGAGGGTACTTATATGACAAAGAGACTTTGAACACTCTATTTATAAAATAACAGTATAAAGGAATGGTTGTTGATATTATCATGAATTCTGGGAAAATTCCTGATAATGGTTTATTTTTTAATTCTGAACAATTTTTGTACATGAAAGGACACAAAGATATAAAAGTTGGCGAGTTCAATATTGAACAATATGATAGACTTTTTGGAGACAAAAAGAATTTAATAAGAATGTTTGTGACAAATAATGAAGAAATTATAAGTTTGCGAGATTGGTATTTTCAGAAGATGCTTAATAATAATGAGTTTATATACAAAATTAATGGCGAAAATACTATATGTTTATCCGATTATATGTTTTGTGATTATTGTCACTATTCTTTAAATAAAAAAGGTGGTATTATTGATGATTATTATTGTTATTGTCAAGATTCTAATAAAATAATGTGTAAATGGTGTTACGAAGATAATCGCAAAGAGCAAATAAAGGATAGACATGCATATTTTGAATATAATCTTGTTTCAAGACCAATTAATACGATTGATCAAGAAGTGAAAAAAAGTTTTCAAATAAGGAAATTAAAAGGTGTTGCAATTAGTTGTAGATGTTGTGATCAATGTCATAAATCACTTCGTGAAAATTATTATCAGAAATCTTTCAATAACGAGTGTTGTCAAGATTGTTATGATTGTTTAGATATTGATGAGAAACAAAAATATGTTTTTTGTGATTACAATAAAAGAGATTATTACGGATTTGGTTGTATAACAGCTTGGATGCCATATTACACAGATAAGTTGAAGACTGTTTTTATAATGATTAATATTGATGAAAATTCACAAAATTATAACAAATTGGCAGTTGCTTATAGGATAGAAGATGAGAAATATGGAATCATTCAAATTAATAGTGATAAATTACCTGATGGAATATTTAATAAACATTCAGAGATCATTAGGGGATTATATGAAATCGGATTAGTTCGTAGTATTGATCCTCAATGCTTATTTAGTTATTTTGTTCATAATCAAACATTGTTATATTCTAATAATTATTTTTCGCGGGCAATTATTAATGCAAAATTACCAAGGAAATATAGTGAAATTCCTTATATATATTTTCAGGAATATTGTGAAGTGGTAAATGGGAATGATTTAATTAATTATTATAAGAAAATATTTAATGAAAGATATGATTTGAGAATTAGTTCTATTAATGGATTAAATACATGTTTTGGTGGTTATTGGTATTTATGTGTTGGCTGTTCAAAACAAGTTATATTTCCCAATGCAGAAAATAGGTCAGAATTTCTTTATTATTGTAGAGATTGTGATCACCACATTTGTGATAGATGTAGTAAAAAAACATTGGAAGAAATTAAAAAACAATTCCTTGAAAGTGAAGATCAGAATTGTTATAATAAAATGAATATAGAAAGATTTCATTATTGTTTCGTAAAAGAGAAACATAACGCAGTAAACACAGTAGACGCAGTAGACACTATAAACAAGTTTGATCCAATGAAGTTACCTTTTTCTTGTTATTGTAATTATTGTGAAGAGAATTTGTATAAATTTATAGCGAAAAATTTAAGGTA
>JGI10211J14876_10000664_pt1 | contig 14767 bp, 15 predicted proteins | sample Etolagsediment_FD_14876 | JGI IMG/M metagenome (IMG submission 14876)
AGGTAGGGGAGTGGTCCTTGGATTTTGCAGTACCTCCGGAAGAAGTCGGATGGTCATTTGTTATTCCACTAAAAGAAGTGCTCCAGGGATTTCCCGCAATGGAAGTATCAGCGGACGAGGCAGAAGACATTCGCCATGGCCGCAATATAAACGCGCAAGTTAAGCCGGATACGTTTGCATGGTTCGAGGATCTACCCATTGCAGTACTCACTCCGGCAAAGGATGGAAGTAAGCAGGCACATGCGAGGAAAGTTTTATAAATTAAAAATGGTAAATTGAAAATGGATAATGAATTCTCAATTCTCAATTCTCAATTTTCCATTCGATAAATTCTTTACTGAACGATATGTTATCGTTATTGTTTCTTGCGCTTGGGTCAGCCCAGCACCAATCGATATCGCTTTGGTTCTGGACAAGCCCCTTATCAGCAATTCAGGTATTTGATCTTTGTTTCGTTTCGTGTGGGTCAGTAGCTCAGTGGTAGAGCAGTTGGCTCTTAACCAATTGGCCGTGGGTTCGATCCCCACCTGACCCACCATTTATATGAAATGTATGCATTTCATCCGAAAACAGAGTTTTTGGGTTTCTAAGCTAATAGCTTGCGTCTAATCTTGCGTGTGTTAATCTATCGCACTTAATTATATGCCAGAGACTAATGCGCTACAGGAAAGGCTTCTCTCCGTACCGAATTTTAAAAATTCTAAGGAGAAGAAAGAATATCTGGAAGCAATGTTTAGGGGTGAAGTACCGTTTGCATTAGCAAATGGGGGTATGGGTATAGATTTTTCCGGTGAGGAATTTGTGATTTCTATGATGAGATCTAGGGCTATTGGCGTACTTTCCGCATCTGCTCCGGGGTATGAATTTATACGTCCGGGTTTAAAAATTAAAGGAAAAACAATAGATGAATACTCTGCTAAAGAACGTAAAGAGATATTCTATCAATGGAATAAGATAGCATTAGATAAAATGGTGGCAAATGTTAGGCAACAGTGTAAATACGGAATACTTGGTGCCAATTGCATGAAGATTTTGGATCATTATGATTCAACAAGAGAAGACATGATTGCAAACGGAGAAATTGATATCGGATTTGTCGGTGCAGGTTTGGCTACGGATTTGCCGGAACGTATGTCTCAAGGAGATGCACAGCATATGTACTACGTACCGATTGTATCTTCTGTTCTTGCAGCCAGAGGTATTCTTAGATCAGCCAAACAATGCAAAGGACGTTTTCCAGATGCTTTTTATGTTGAACTTCCACCTGAAGCAGGTGGTCATATAGCATCGAGACGTAATGAAAATGATCCCAAAGAATTCGATCCGCAAACTATTAAAGAAGGAATAGAGAAAATGCTCAAAAAATATGGAGTAACAAAACATGTGCCAATTATTCTTGCCGGTGGTATTGCATTTAGAGATCAAATTGAGCACGCACATAGTCTTGGCTATGAAGTTGCCATGGCAACGCCATTGTTACTTTCACAGGAATCCGGAATGCCAAACAAAACATTGGTAGAAAAATATTTGAATCCTGATATTAGTGTTATAGACGATAGAAAAAGTTCGACCGGTTATGAGTCCAGAAGGCTGGATACTCCGTATACGGAAAGAACGCCGGAATCCATAAGGCGAAATATAAGAAGATGTGTTCAATGTGTAATGCCGTCTTGTAAATATATGGAAGGAGCCAATGATTTAAAAACAGATGATAATTATTGTATTGCTAACGATCTTTCCAGAGCGCGTTTTGGTATGGACAATGGGATTCTATTCGTTGGAAAAGGCATTTATGAGTTAAGAGCGAGTGGTATTTACGAATTCAATGGCAAACCATATATTCCCATAATACGTGAAATATTGCATGCGTTGATGAATATGAATGCGCCAAAGATCTCTGACATGGCATAGGGCCAGGGTTTTAGGAAGGCTTTGGCAGATTAAGATCCAGATTGCTCTCCAAAAACTCTATCAGTATTTCACATTTTTTAACTTCTACCGCGAAGGTCGCACTGTCTATCAAATCACTTCTGTGTTCTTCTCTCATTTTAGTTGTTTGCATGTGTAGCCATTTTATCAACCACTCTTGAAGTTTGGTTCTTATTTGTTGTGTTTCCATTGCATTATTAAGTTTATTTCTATTATTTTCCAATTCCTTTTTTGCAATACCAAGCGTTTTTTCTCTTACAATTTTAACAATTTCATCCGTATCCGGCAAACTGCTGCAATAATTGTGAGGTCTGAAAATGCCAAATATTCTGATAAGTTTTTCGTTGGCATCACTCAAAACTTGCACTTGGGGTGCTTTTTTCGAATCTTCAGGCGCACATTTTATGCTCCCGTGTTCTTCCAATGTACTTTTTAGCGTCCTAAAAAGCGTGTCAGCACTATTCATAATAGCTTCGGCTTCCCGTTGTGTTCGTGTTTCTCCTTCTTCCATGGAAAATTATTATAGATTTCTTCTCATGTTTGTCAATTTTATTCGGACTTTGAGAAAACCTTGTCCGCTATTTCCGGTATCGCATTAAGAATTTCTTCTCTTGGGAAAAAACGTGCAATCTCTTTCCATGCAACTTCCTGACTCTCCGAAGAATGAACGACATTGTGCATATGATTACCAACTACTTTGCCAAACTGCGCACGAATAGTTCCTTCATCCGCTTCGTCCGGATTTGTAGCTCCTATCATGTCACGAATTTTTTGAATTGCCCCTTCATTTCCCTCAATAATCGAAGCCCAAACTTCGCTGGAAAGCATGAATTGCTCAACCGCAGGATACACAGACAGATAAGTAATGTGAGAGTAATGCTCCCGAAGTGTTTCCGGAGTAAAGCGCAAGATTCTGCTTGCGCGAACTCTTCCTTCTTCAATGCCGTGAACAATACGTCCGAGAACATGAAAGCAAAGATCTTGCTTAACGGCATCCGGTTTAAGAAGAATAAGAGAATACTCTTTCATGAGTTATTAAAGCGAAAAATGACAAGTTGGTCATTGTGAAGTAAAACCAATCAGCTGTAAATATCCCAAGCCGGTTTTCTTACCGGTTCTATTTTATCCAGTTTGATTTGAGTAACTGATTCACCGCCGGGTTCGTAACCTTTTACCATTGCCTTTTCCAGCAGTTCAAACATTACCTGTTCGGCTTTTTGCCCAAATTGCCTGCTAAGCCGGTATGCCTTTTCCGGAACGGGCGGGTGAGAAACAACCGCTCGTAAAAGGTGCATGGCTTCACGCGGTATGTCAAAATACAATTCAATTTGGCTTCGGTCAGGTTCAAATAAAACAATTTCCCCCAAACACTTTTGTAATGCCCGTCTGTTTGTGACTGCCATATTCATAAAAGTCTTATTCGGCATTTCGGAATAAGAGTGTGCATATTCAAAAAATCCGGATCCTTGTGAAATCACACTATTTTTCCCTCTGGAACCAAAAAGATGAATCCCTGAGGTCCAGTCGCTGGATCTCCCTTGAAGTCTTCCCTCCGGAGTAAACGGTTTTATTCCTTTTTTCATTACTCCATTCATATACCTTTCCCGCTTAACACCGTGAAAAATATGTTCACCGGTGTTCGCGCGGGCAATTATTTCCCGAACACGATCAGCTGTAACATTACCTCCTACAATATCGGCAACACTGCCGCAATATTGTTCATCCAGAAGAGAGCGGTAATGTTCGAGGGCATTTTGACAATGTCTGTCAATGTGTGGATTGCGGTCATAAATATCTCCTTCATGTCCTTTATGCCATAATTGGTGACCTTGTTCTAACAGGACTGGAAACAGTATCACAAGAGGGGATTTAACGTCAAGGAAAGCTAACAAGGCAAATAAAAAAACCGCCTGCTAAGTCGCAGGCGGTGACGTCTTTTCGTGAAGGTATGGATTAGTTGTCCTCACCATCATAGCCGAAGCTATCGCGGTAGCCCTCGTCGTTGAAGCTACCACTTTTCAGGCGTCTCACGTAGGTCATTCGTCTGAAGATAATGAGACCGGTCATTGTCGCCAGAAATCCGAGCGCGACACCACGACCAAACCAGTCACTGGTTTTCGTGTTGTCGAGAAGAAAAAGTCCATTGATCGGAGGCAATTCGTTAATTCTGAGTGGTATCGTTGTAATTGCCAGAATGAGAATGGTTGAAAATAACAGCAGTGGTACAAGTTTGAGCGCCTCCCTCTTCGTGTAGTCGACTTGTTGAAGTAATCCAAAGAATCGTTTTCCTGTTTTTTTGAGCACATAAAATGCTAGACCAAACAGTACTAGTATGAACAGAGAGTTAAAAAAGATGTTCCAAGACATGACTCAAATCCTCCATAAAAAGTTGTGTTGTTGCGAAAGAAACGATGATTATAAAATAACATGAGAATAATGCAAATGCAATGAAAATTGTGGATGAATGGGGCTAGGGATCTGGTATAATCCGAGATACCTAGTAAGACGGGTATAGGAACTCTACTCTGGGTACCGGTCTTGCGGGGGAACTTCTCCCGCAAGACCATTTAATATTACCCACCTTCGCTCCTTGTTGTTTGTATAGGATAGACACAACCACTCGGAGCTTCGGGGGGGTTTCGCATAATTCTAATAAATAACCTACTTGATGTTGTTGGTTGTAAATATCGCTATGCTCAAAAAAATGCCCCCTCGTGGGGGGACTTCCTAAACTTAGTGTGGTGGGCCAGGATGGAGTTGAACCATCGACCGCCGGTTTATAAGTCCGGAGCTCTAACCAACTGAGCTACTGGCCCTTGTGACAAAACAATAGTTTTTTTCCTTTGTGCAGTAAAGAGAGAATGGGATAAATGGATAATTGATAATTGAAAATTAAAAATGAAGCATTTTCCATTTTACATTATTCATTTTCCATTACTTTTCCTCCTTCACCGTCACCTTAAGCTTCTGCTCCTCGTCTGCAATCTTCATAGTAACCTCAAAAGAACCAGTTTCTTTTATAGGATCTGTTATCTTGATTGCTTTGTCTTTTATATCAATTTTGTGCTGTTTCTTAAGTTCCTCCGCAATATGCTTTTCTGTAATAGCTGCATAGAGCTTACCGGTCTTGGTAACCTTACGAACAAATTTAACAGTCTTACCTGCGCTGTCTTTTGACTTTGTCTCTTCGACCGCTCGCTCAGCTTCTACAGCTTCTGCACGTCTGCGGATCTGTTCAGCAAAACGCTTGCGAACCGTAGGAGTAGCGATCATACCGATTCCCTGAGGGAGTAGGTGATTTAAGGCATAGCCGTCTCCAACTACCAGAAGGTCATTTTTTTTACCAATGCCGGTTATATCTTGTAGTAATAGGACTTCCATGACACAAAATGAGATCCGTGCACGTGCAAGACGCACACTGCTAAATAAGCCAAAGCATTTTAGGGATGTGATGCGATGGAGTCAATAGTATTTTACGTAGTCGCAAGATTTTGTATCGGAGAATGGGTAGAGGCGAAGAATTTCTTTAGAGTTGAAGGTTTAATGTTAAAAGTTGAACGTTAAACGTTCAACATACAACCTTCAACTCAATTTACATCCCTCCAAACATCCATCCGAAGAACGATCCCCACCCTTTCCCCGGCTTAAACACACGATGCTCCTTGGTATACCAGTGATTCAGAGTAAGGAATCTGTCTGAGTGCATAGATAGGCTTCCCAGTTCTATACCGCGGAGATTTTGCTGATAAGCAAAGGTATAGAGCGGCGAATAGAGGAAGATTGCTGGAACATCTTTTTTGATTACTTCCCTCAACTCTTCCAGTGCTTCGTCTCTTTCTGTTTCTGATCCCGTTTGTCGTATCAGCTCAAGCAGTGAATCTGCTTCAAATGAGGAATATTGAGAGAGATTATATGCGTCTAGCAGTAATTCATTCTTATTCTCAGTTTCTTTTTGAATACCGGAACTGTGCCAGTACGGGTAACTGTCCAGATTATCGAGCAAAGATTGTCCGAATAGGAGGATGTCATAGTCTCTGCGAAGAAGCTTTTCTTCAAATTCCGCTTTGGTTTCGGGGATATCTATTCCCACGTGAATACCAAGAGCGCCCCACTGATTTTCGATCATTTTGGCTATTTTACCGTATTGCGGAGGACTTTTGCTGGTTAAGATCCTCAGTGATAGCTTCTCTCCCGCCTCATTAACGCGTATATCCGTCGGATCCGTACTTGTTCTGCGGCGGAGCATTCCTTTGTCTAGGTACAGGTCGAATACAGTAATTCGTTCCTCTTCCGGTATTTCTTCTGCGCGGGACTGCAGGAATATATCCAAAAGTTCCTGTTCTTTTGAGGCTCTTTTGTAGTCTCCCCAGTTGTTTGTGCGCCAAACGTAGAAGGAATCAACAGTGGCTCCTGTATCGTCGGCTAAGCTGATCAAATTAAACCCGAGTCCTATGGATCCTGTTCCTACAGTTGGCAGAGCCGCAATCCATGCACCGGAATCGGTTGGGTGATTTGCGAGCGGCAAGTTGTTTATAAGTCCTCCGGTGGATCCTGTATCACTCAGCGATCCCGTAACTGTAAGTATTGCTCCGGTATCCAGATACACAATGGAGTTTACCTGCAGGGCGCCGTAGTCGTTGGCTTCTCTTATTTCCAGCAAACGCTGGAGGCGAACTTTTTCCGGCAGGTGCCAGTTTGAATCAAACAAAGTTCCCTGAGCGGCAGTCGTATCATATTTATATCGCCAGTCGGAAAGATCAATTTCCAGAAGTGGAGTATCCACTATCAAAGATTCTCGGATTTCATCAACTATTTCCTGTTTGTTTGTGCCCAGCTGAAGTGCAATTCGAAGCATTTCGTCCTGCAGGAATTCGTTGTCCATATTTAGGAAAAGCGCCACATATTGCGGAAGTGTGTATGTTCCCGGGTGGTATCTCCTGGGGACCAATGGCTCACCTTCCTCATTTCTTGGCACTAATCTGACCCCCTGCAAGTTCCTCAAGTCCGAAAGAAGCGTCGGGTAGTCCGGGAATATGCGGAATACCACTCGTTCCAGGTGATACACCGGAGGTAAGGCGCGCGGGAAACGTTCTATTGTAACTTCCGTACTTAGTTCAGTTTGTACCAATCCCAGGAATTTATACGGTCCTGCTCCCACGGGATTAAAACCAAAATCCAGTACCTGATTCAAACGATCCGGCGGAACTCCTTCAAAAGAACGAGCGGGAAGAAGACCAAGAGTTAGATTGCTTGGGAAGAAGCGGTAAGGCTCTTCCAGCTTAAACCTAACGGTGGTTTCATCCAGCTCTTCCATCTCTACTCCGCGGAAGTTTTGGTGCAACAGAGAGTTTGGGAACTGAGGATCTTGTATTGCTTGGAACGTGAAAAGAACGTCTTCAACCGTTACGGGATGAGGATCATCCTTAGTCGAATCGTGCCAATAAATGTCGTCTTTAAGCGATAAGGTGTAGATTCTTCCGTCTGAACTTACATCCATTGTCGCCAGGTCTTCCTCAATTTGCTTGGTTTCGGGATTATATTTAAGCAGTCCCGAGAAAATAAGCGAAACAATGTCCTTGTTAACGTCATTTGTCATTGTGAACCACGGATTTAAAGGCATTAGCTCACCAACAGATCCCTCTATATACGTGCCTCCTATTGTAGGTAAAACCACGGAATTTTCCGTATAAAAGAGCCTTAAAAGCGCACCAAAAGAGAGTACAAACGCTACGCTGAGAATCGTGAGCAACCATCGTTGCCATGAGATATTGCGCAGGTTGTAGCGGTGGACGGTACGACGAACAGGAATTGGCATGAAATAAGTGTAACAGTGTAACAGTGTAACAGTGTAACAGTGTGAAAGGAAAAAGAGTTCCTCTTATACAGTGTTACACTGAATTACTGGTGCACTTTTATATGTACCAGCGGACTATCGACAGTGCAAAGAATACAACAGCAAGATATATTGTTGCTTTATAGATCAATTTTTCCGCTCCGCGGCGCTGTACAACCGCGCTCGCTCCGCTTCCGCCGAATGTGGCGGAAAGACCGGAGGCTCTGCTTTGAAGCAAGATACCGAGAGCCATTAATATGGTGACGGCGATGTGTACTGCTAGAATTAAAGATTGCATGTGCAGATGATAGGGGAGTTGGAAAAGGCGGACAATTGTTTTTGGGATATAAATTTATGTTCATTTTTGAAAGATCAAAAACGAACCAAAAAATCTTTGCAAACGCAGACTCGCTTCGTCGCGTTTTCCTATTAATTGCGGTTAAGCTCAGCAGAGACGAGTCAGCCCCTTCGGGCCTGCTCGCCATCTGTTCGCATATAACTAATATCTATATTTAGCTCCTCGCTCAAACAAGTGCGTTTGCTTAAATCTACGTTAAACGAGTATTTAAGTCCGTTTCACTTGTTTGAGGGCGAAGCATAAAGATTTTCAGCTCCCTTTAGCGCTCGAATGCCAAGTTGTTTATCAAGCTTGGTTTGAGAGTGCGCACACGTAATTAATGTGAAGGATGGCTTCGCACGAGTCTGAAACGGACAAAGTTTTTGGGCACTTTTTCTAAAAAAGTGCCAAAGAAATATGTATTATATGTTTAGCGAGTTAGCGGGTGGTTAGCTCAGTTGGTCTAGAGCGTCTGGTTTACACCCAGAAGGTCACAGGTTCGACCCCTGTACCACCCACCATCTACAAATAATGCCTTGTTTAAGCCAAAACAGGGTATTTAAAAAAGAAAAGAAAAACATACTTGACAAGATTATCAAAGAAGTTTATATTATCACCCTTTTTAATTTTCCTATCTCAGTAATGCGTATCTTAAACAAGCGTATTCGCACAATCGGTCTAGTTGGAATCGCCCTAACAGGTGTTGCAGTCATGAATGCTGTAACTGCAGAAAATGCAGCAGAGCATGCAGACGCACAAATACCTATACCGGAATGCCGTGATAACTTCGACAATGACAATGACGGTTTCATCGATTTCCCGGAAGACGAGAACTGTGATTCTTTAAATGACAACTTCGAAGGCCTAATCGGCAATGGAGTTTTTCTTACCGTTACAGATGAGAAGGAAAGAATAGAAGCAGGTAAGAACCTTAACTACATAATTGTTCTCTCCACAAATGTTCCGGAGCCACAACTTACAGATGTACGTTTCAGGCTTCCTGCACAGACAGCGTTTGTAAACGCAAGCGACAACGGACGCATTATGGGTCAGTTGGTCCTTTGGGATAACGTTATGGTTTTCCCGGAGCAGAGCAAAATTCTTTCAGCCAATATTCATGTAAATCCGTATGCAGAGGAAGGCGAAGTTCTGGTTGCGGAAGCAGTAGTAGGTGGAAACAGCGCAACGGATGTTACAACTGTTTATAAGGAAACAATTCCGGCCTCAAATGCTCTTAGTATTTCTGTTACGGACGGTCAGGAGTACGCAGAAAAAGAAGAAGTACTAACTTACAGAATTCTGGTTACCAATAAGGAGTACAGTCCTCAGACTATTGATCTGCGTAGCCAGATCTCTCAGCACTTTATAGTCCATGAAGTTTCCGGTCCGCATAATAAGGACGGAAGGCAGATTGAATGGAGCAACCTTCATTTTGAACCAAAAGAAACTCGCGAGTTCTTTGTAACAGGTCACATAGAGCGTGACACGCCGAGTGAATTTACACTCAAGTTCAATGTTTCTTCCGGAAAGGAGCTTGCGGTAGATCACACAACTGTTGGTTTGCGCGACTTCATAACCAAGACTCTTAATGTTTCCATTAACGACGGTTACCAGCTTGCAAGAAATGGTGACGTTCTTACCTACGAAGTTTATATGGAGAATGCTACGGATGTTCTTGTTACCAATCTGGATGTAAACGCAAGTGTTCCCGGTTTCTCTGAATTCGTTTCTGCGGACGCAGGCGGACAGTGGGACGGAAGCGGCGTTCATTGGACGGATCTTACAATTGCACCATTCGGATCACGCATTTTGACCTTTGCAGTTCGCATACGCAGCGATGCACCTTTGGGTACATCTTTACGTGCAGGCGTACTTGCAAACGGCAACGAAGCGTATGACATTACCGACGTCGGATCATATGTTATCGGAGCATCTTCAGTAGCGGCTAACACCCCTATGCTTTCCAAGGTTGCAGACAGAAGTGAAGTTCGCCCGGGTGACAGTGTTGGCTACACCGTAATACTTCGCAACACCACAAACACTCCGTTTACAAACGTATATATAGAAGATCGTTTCGACGGACGTGTAATGAGAGTTACAGAAGCAACAAGCGGAAATATAGACGTTGGTTCAATCACCTGGAATGTTCCTGTGATTGCACCGGGAGAAGCTTGGACAGCCACTTACAGAGTACAGATTCACCCCAAAGCACCTCATGGAGTTCAGCTAAACAATGTAGTTTCTGCTAAGGGTGAAGGTATGGAATCTCTCTCCCTTACGGAGCGTGTGTTCACCTCACAGGTTGGTGTGATCACTCAGCTTCCTAAGTCCGGAGTAGCTATGGATTCCATATTCCTTCTGATCACAAGCTTGATGGGAATAGCTCCAGTGGGAATGCAACTTAAGAGGAAGCTTGTGTTAGCTTAATTAGTTAGTTTTTGATCTTTAAATTAAAAAGACGCACCGTAAGCAGTGCGTCTTTTTTAATATCTTTGGATTATTGGAGTGCTCCAAATAGCTCACCCATAAGATCAATAATAGTGGTGAAGCTTATATCGAACGGAATGTCGAGAAGATTGGCAATAAAGGAGACTATGAAGAACGCTATAAACGCCACAACAAGTCCTATGATTGCGAATCGAATGGTATTCACCGCCTTTTTAATCTTTTCCTCGTTACCTGCGGAAAGGATAAAGGAGATGCCACCGACGATTATGTAAATAAGACAAAGGACGGCAGCAATAATCAGACCCATAGCTACGAACGTAGCGATGATATCGATTATGCTTCCGGATTCCAACAATTCACGCAGCATGGGAATAAGGGGTAAAAATAGAAATTAAGATGGCTCGAGTATTTTTAAGTTTACACGCTGTGCGCTGTTGCTGCCAACAATGCGAAGAAGCGTGCGGAGTGCTTTTATAGTTTGACCGCCCTTACCGATTATCTTTCCCATATCGTTCTCGCTCACGGTAACGGTAAGAAGAATGCCTAGATCATCTATCTGGTGTTCTATTTTAAGTTGATCCTTATCCTCAATAAGCTCTTCCAGCACATGTTGTAGGAAGGATAAACCGGGGATATCTGGGGTAGCGTCTTTAGCAGTCATTACTGGGGGAGTTTAGGAGTCTTTCCCTTCCTTGTCACTAGATTCTTTTTCCTCTTTCTCTTTAGACTCATCAGTCGGTTTCTCTTCTTTAGAAGAATCCGAAGATTCCGAGGAGTCCGAGGTCTCCGAAGGCTTTTCTTCGGACTCTTTGGATTCTTTGGCTTCCTTTTCCGGAGTTTCCTTAGTTGGCTTTTCCTTTGCATCCTCTTTAGGCTCTTTTTTCTCCTCTTCCTTAGGTTCTTCAGACGGTTTCTCCTTTTCCTTAGGTTCCTCAGCAGGTTCCTCTTCATCCTTCTTCTTTTCAGAAGAGTCCGAAGAGTCCGAGGATTCCGAAGATTCCGGAGAATTCTTCTCTTCGGAATCTTTGGCTTCTTCGGATTCTTTTTCTTGTGTCTCTTCAGCAGGCTTTTCCTCGCCAGCCATAGCCTTGGCGGAGGATGCTTCCTCCTCCTTTTCTTCCTTAGGCTCTTCATCCTTTTCCTCTGCTGGAGTCTCTTTTGCAGGGGCTTCACCTTCAGCCGGAGTTGCTGCCTGAGTTTCTTCTGTCTCTTCCTTTGCTTTTCGCTTAGATTTCTTGGTGTATTTGACCATGAACTTCTCCAGTCCCTTTACACCTGCTTTCGTAAGCAAACGAGCAACAGTATCACTAGGCTGTGCGCCTTTGCTTATCCAGTGCTCAATTCGCTCTTTATCAAATTCCAATACAATCGGTTCTTGATTTGGTATGTAATGTCCAAGTACTTCCAAAAACGACCTCTTCGCAGATTTACGTTTATCCGACAGAACAACTCTGAATGCGGGAGTGTTGCGTCGGCCGGTACGTTGAAGACGAATTACTAACATATTTCTGTGGTGGAAGGAAATGAACAGCGGATTTCTCCGCATCGCTGTAGGAAAGCCTGACTTTCTTCTGCAGCGAGGGACAGAATAATGATATTGGGGGTTTGTGCAAGAAAAATGCTTCAAAAATCAGTTTGTAGGTCGTAGTTCGTAGTTTGTAGTACGACCTACGAACTACAAACTATCAACTTAACAAATACTAACTACGTATAACTCTAATTTTCTCTAAATTCTTACATTCGCATTCTTCAATCAAATATTTCTTAAGATCACTTGATGCCTCATGACATTCTTGAGCTGCGATTGAATTTACACAGGCAACGGTTAACGTGCCTTCTTTCAAAGATATCGCGGATGCGTCCGAGATGTGCTCTTCCAACCACTTTTGTGCTTGAGTAACCGCAAGTGATGCTTGCGCGTGCTTAAGTAATCCGCGCTTGTTCAGTGCCTTTTCAAGGAGAATAGAAATGTGATCCATTTAAGAGAGAAGTATTGTAGCAGTTTCCTTTGCGGCCTGCTCCCAAGAGAAGTTTTTTGGCTTTGGCGCACTCATGGAATCAATCTCTTCCATCGCAGAGCGGAATGCTTCCGCATTAGCATCCACCAATACCGCATTATCACCGGCGACTTCCGGGATAGCACCTCTGCTAGAAGCAATCACCTTACATCCGCACGCTTCAGCCTCGGCGACCGGCAGGCAGAATCCTTCGTAAAGTGAAGCAGTGACGAACGCCAGTGCCGCACCGTATAGGGAAGGAAGATCTGAATTCGAAACATCGGAGATTACTCGAACACCATCAACTAACTTCAGATTCCCTGTCTCCTTTCCTCCGGTAACCAGCACTAGCTCGCGATCAGGCTGATTTAGGTCGGCGAATGCATCAATAAGAACTTGAATGTTTTTATGTTGTTTCGCGTTGCCGACATACAGAAAGAAGGGCTTTAAGAGACTGAACTTATTAAGTGCTTCTTCTATTCTTTCTTGCGGCGCAGGGGAGAAACGCGGATCAGTTCCTTCATATATTCGTGTTATCTTGGAACGAATGGGATCACCGTAAACATCAATCAATTCTCGTTTAACAAAATCGCTGATCGTGATGATGCTCTTGGCGCGTTTCACCGTGGAATTAATCAGCCTACGGTAAGCCATTTGTTTAAAGAGTGACGCCTGATTCGGAAAACGATGAAGAATCAGGTCATGAATTGTGACGACGAACGGAATAATCAGACGGAACGGAACATTAAAATGAGGTGAAAATAAAAGATCCACTTTCGATTTTTTTAAAAGTTTTGGAATCTTTGTCTGTTCCGCGAGGGAGTAGTGGGGGATATCAGCAATAATTATTTCGGGATCACCCTGCAAATTTTTAAGCCAAGGCTCGTGAGTCCTACGCGCGATGAGTGTGTACTTCACTGCGTCACTTCGTTTGAGCAGATGCGTCACCAGTTCGCGCGTGTATTGGCCCAGGCCGCTATTTGTGCCCGTAAACCGACAATCAATGGCGATCTTTTTCATGATCTGTGGCATCATACCTCTATGAAGATAGAAACGGTATTGCAAACCGATGGCATAGACAAAACTGATCTAGAAGTGTTTCTTAAGGAGGTAATAGACGTCGATCGAAGTTGGATACTTGCGCATCCGGAGTATGAGTTACCTGAAAATCATGAAAAGCAAATGAACGAATGGATAGCACGAAGGGGACAGGGTGAACCGGTTGCATATATCATCGGTAAAAAGGAATTTTACGGAAGAGAGTTCCAGGTGGACTCATCGGTTTTAATACCGAGGCCGGCGACGGAGGGATTGATAGATGAGGTCCTAGGGCTGGGGCTAGGGCTAGGAAAATCTAGCCCTAATCCTAGCCCTAGCCCTAAGGTGGTTGATACAAAAGTAGTAATACTCACTCGATTATTTGGAGATATCTCCGACGTCAAAACAATCGTAGACATCGGCACAGGCAGTGGGTGTGTTGCAATCACATTAAAACTCGAACTTCCGGATTTTGAAGTGGTCGCGACGGATGTGAGCGAGGATGCGATACGAGTCGCGAAGAAGAATGCGGAAAAGCATCAGGCGGAGATCGACTTTCGATCGGGTGATCTGCTCGATCCGATTAAGAACTTGGATCAGCCGTTCATAATTGTCTCCAATCCTCCGTATATCCCGCAGAGCGAGGAGCTAATGAGGGATGTGCGGGATTATGAGCCGGAAAGGGCTTTGTTTGGCGGTGGGGAAGAGGGAACAGAGGTTTTGGCAAGGTTGATGCAGGGTGCCAGAAATCATTCTCACTGCGGGGGTGTTGTTATGGAATGTCGAGATACTCAAGTGAGTAGGTTGTAGTGAGTAGTGAGTAGAAACAATTTTTGATAGAAAAAAATCTACTCACTACCAACTACTCACTACTCACTTTTCAAAAAGCTGGAAAAGCATCTGAAAAGTATGGTATAACTAGAGCGTGCAGAAGTTCATCTCATCCCTAGGTTCAGTCAGTGCCATTATCGGGGCACAATGGGGGGATGAGGGAAAGGGAAAGGCGACGGATATATTGGCGGAGCATTTTGACGTGATCGCCAGAGCATGCGGAGGTGCGAACGCAGGTCACACGATAGTAGTGAACGGAGAGAAGCACATTTTCCATCTGGTTCCATCCGGCGCACTTCACGAAGGCAAGCCTATCGTTCTTGGCGCCGGAATGGTAAATCATCTACCGACATT
>JGI10211J14876_10000665_pt1 | contig 14760 bp, 34 predicted proteins | sample Etolagsediment_FD_14876 | JGI IMG/M metagenome (IMG submission 14876)
ACGTATGCTTGCCGAGCATAAGGTGAGAGTTCGAATCTCTTATTCTGCTGTTAAATGGTCGAGTTCTCAGTTCAAATCTGGGATATCGCATATTGCAGCACCGCATTAGCCCAGGTAGCCCAACGGCAGAGGCGGTAGTTTCAAACACTACTAAGTGTCAGTTCAAATCTGGCCCTGGGTATTTTTGCTCCTGTAGTCTAATTGGATAAGGCACTGGTCTTCTAAACCAGCGTGAGAAATCACTTGCAAGTTCGAGTCTTGCCAGGAGCGTTTTTGAGCTCCTATAGTATAATCAGAACAGAATAACTCCCTCCTAAGGAGTAGATCCAGGTTTGAATCCTGGTAGGAGCATTCAAGTTCCCTTAGTATAATTGGATAGAATATTGCGCTACGAACGCAAAGATGGGGGTTCAAGTCCCTCAGGGAGCATTTTTATAGGTCGTTGGTGAAATTGGTATCATACGAGTCTCCAAAACTTGAGTTCTGGGATCGTGCCCCAGGCGACCTGTTTCTGCCAAAGCATCAAAAAGTAGATCCAAAGAAGTGAAAGAACAATAATGTTAATTGAGGAAAGAATAAAATGAATTGGAAGAGAATTAGAAATATATGGTCAAGCACACACTTTTTATTTTACTTTATTTTAGGTATGATAGGTGGAAATTTCTTGAATGTGCCTATAGTGCTTTCGTCATGGATATTAGGATTTTCAATTGTAGTAATTGGAGCTATTATTCTGATAGCTCTTGGGATATATATTCAAGAAAAAGCAGATAAAGAAGATAGAATTCAGTAGAGTATTTATGGTCTCTGGGTAGTCCCAGGCAACGTGTAGGAACGATAGGTTAGGGAGTCATGACCCCGTAGATCCTATTGGACAGCCTTGCTTGTGAGGTGGGAGTAGATTCCCGCCCAGACACCGTGAATACTCTGCAGCCCAGGTATCCCAATTGGCAGAGGAGTAAGAAAAATTAAAGGTCCTTTGCCATTTATGTCGAATATATAGATATAATAATATTTATATAGGAGGCATATTATGGCTAGACAATATCGTAAATACACTGATAAACAAGTAGGAGTTGCAATTAAAAATAGTTTTTCTTGGAGAGAAACTTCTTTTAAATTAGGGTTAAATGGAAATGCTGGATCTAATAATAGAACTTTAAAAAAAATAGCCAAAGAACATAATTTTGATTTTTCTCATTTTAAGGGGCAGGGATGGAATATAGGAAGAGACGCAACAAATGCTATCCCTTTAGAAAATCTGCTAAAGAAGGGAAGCAAAGTTAGATCAGATCCACTAAAAAAGAAATTAATAAAAAAAGGGATGTTAGAGAACAAATGTTCAAAATGTGGTCAACTTCCAGTTTGGAATGGGGAACCATTGACATTAGAATTAGATCATATTGATGGAGACAATACTAACAATGAATTTTCTAATTTAAGAATATTATGTCTTCATTGTCATAGTCAAACAAAATCTTTTCGAGGAAGAAAATTAAATAAGAAAAAGCAGATAAAGAAGAAGAATTTTAATTGTATTGAATGTGGTAAAAAAATATTTAAAAATAAATACAATTTATGTAAAAAGTGTTTTACAAAACATAATCTTAATAGAAAAGTTAAGAATAGACCATCTAAAGAAACACTATTAAAAGAGATAGAAGAAACTAATTATTCTGCTGTCGGTAGGAAATATAATGTTTCAGCTACTTGTATAAAAAAATGGTTAAAATAGAGCTCGCGTACCAGAATTTGGCTTATGGACTGCGTTTAGACCGCAGGGTTTGCTGGTTCGAATCCAGCCGTGAGCATTCCTGCTCCTATAATTTAATGGGTAGTATAATAGCCAATATTAATGAGAGGATTAAAGATGAATAAGATGCAAGAGGTATTTGCGAATGAAATAGTTGGAGATATGTCTGAAGATGTTACCAAGGATACATCTAATGGAGAAATTTTTCAGATGACCAGAGATGCTTGCACTATATTAGAGGACGCTGGTCTTCCTCTAGATAGTGATGTGCCTATACGTATATATAAAGCACTGATTAAGTATAGAGATGGTATGAAGCCAGAAAAGAAGAAAAAGCTAAAAATGAAGAAAAAACTGATAACTTTAAATAAGAAATAAAGGCCAGGTGATGGAATCGGCAGACATACAACACTTAAAATGTTGTGTCCGTAAGGGCGTGCGGGTTCAAGTCCCGCTCTGGCTATTTTGCCAAAGTGTAAATTTTACCAGTCATAGTAATAGTATTTTGTGTTCATATAAATTATTTAAGTGAAGGGAAACAAGATGACAGCAATTACAGAAAGAAAGGTAGCACCGAAAAAGGATGTAGCACCGAATAAAGATGTAGAGTCTTATTTGAGGGAAAATTTCCCTTTACAAGGAAAAGAATTCCAGGTTGATTTTAAGACTGTAGGAGAAACAAATTTTAGAGTCAATTTTTGGGAGAAGATTGATAGAGACGGAACATTCTCTGCTTGTAGAATAGGTAGATCCTATTATGTAGTATGTAAATGGGATGGAACTAATTGGACCCACAAAGTAAAGTAATTTAAGTATTTCCCTTTTTTAGAGACCCCGAGTGGGTCTCTTTTTTTTTCTGCCAAAGGATAAAAAAGTTTGTTCTATAAGGTGTAAAAACAAAGTTGAAAACAGGAAAATACTTAAGGAGCAAAAAATGAAGAAAAAAGATATGCCATTAGGAATTGTCGTGTATCGTGGTCCGAGTCTTATTGACGGTAAAATGATTATGGTTATTGCTACAGGTTTTACAGGTACCAATAACGATAAAACAGGTGATATGATACAAACGTGGATTATGCGGGCTGATAAGCATCCTCAAGATGCATTGTATCAAGGTCAAGATTATTCAGTTTGTGGTGATTGCAAGCACAGGGATTTTAAGAGTTGTTATGTAAACGTAGGTAAAGCCGTTACTACTATATGGCGAACTCATTGTCGAGGTGGTCGGTATGTTGACTTGAATCCTGAAAACATAAATATGTTTAAGGATAAAGAAGTGCGTTTAGGCTCTTATGGAGATCCAGCTGCAGTGCCTTTTAATGTATGGGCTAGAATTTTGAGTGTTGCTAAGAGTCATACAGGGTATACTCATCAATGGAAAAAGTGTGATCAGAATTTAAGATATTTATGTATGGCCTCTTGTGATACTGTAAAAGAAGCAAAAAGAGCAAAAGCCATGGGCTGGAGGACATTTCGGGTAAGATTAGACGAGAATGATGAATTATTAGAGAATGAATTTATTTGTCCTGCAAGCAAAGAAGGTGGTATGAAAACAAATTGTGCAAGATGCGGGGCTTGTAGTGGAGCTGGTAATATGGGTAATCCTGCTATAATTGTTCATGGTATGACTCATAAGGTTCGGTACTTTAAAGAAGGGATAAAGAAGATAAAGAATAAAAAGAAATGGTGTACAGCAATAAGGGGCTAAATGCCCCTTTTTCTTTTTCTGCCAAAGAGTAAAAGAAACTATCCTATAAAGTGTAAGAAACCGAATTGAAATAGAAAATTTAGTCTATCGTAAAAATGGCAGATGGATAAAACCGTAGGAGACAAAATAATGGAATATTTTATTATCAAAATCAAGTGTGGCTGTGAGTATAATGGTTGTGTTGGTCCTTTTGATAGGATTGACAAGGCAGCAGAAAAAATAGATGAAATGCATGACGACCCTGCTTATGTAGATGATTCTTTGTTTGTTCTTACAGTTCCAAAAGGTTCTGATTGGGAAATCTCTTAATTTCCGCCAGAGTAATAAAATACTATACTGATTAAGTGTAAAGAATAATTTTTGGAGTATAAAATGAAAGTAGCAAAATTAGTATTAGTTAGTTTAATGACTAGAGTTATTGTGGATGAAAATGCGACAGAAGATGAAATAATCATCGCATCAAAGAAAAAATTTCATACATTGGTAGATGAGAATTTAGGAGATAATGTAGAAGAGATAATTGATGATGAGGAGATTCCCGCTACAGAAGATGAAGAATTAACTTAATTTCTGCCAAAGGAATAAAAAACTACTTCTATAAAGTGTAAATAATAATATTTAATAGGAGAATGAAATGGAAACTAAAATAGCACAAGAAATTTTAATTCCCTTTAACGGGGATTTAAGTGAATTTGCAAAAAGATACAAAGAAGAGACAACTTTTCAAAGATGTCATTCGATTTTAACATTCAGTAGACCTGTTAGAATGCTTTATGGTCGTAAAGTATGGTCTGAAAAGATTGATAGTGTCCATAAGATTAAAAATATCTTCTTTGTTGACAACAATACAAAAGCATATTATATTGCTGGTCGTATGAGAAATACTGGTTTTCGTCTGTATACTGAAAATCTTGTTTCAGTTAAGATTGTTTTTGAAGAAAAAGACTATAGTAAAGAATGGGCTAATATTGCTAAGTCAATGAGAAAGCATAATATCAATCTTGGTGTTGCAGAAGCAATAGAAAGACACTTATCAGGAGAAAAAGAATATATTGAAGGTTTCCAGAATTATTGGAAAAAGACTAGTAGACCGCGTAGAATGAGTTTTAAAGATATTACTCGTGGAGAAAGTATTGAGGATTTGAAAAAAAGAGCTACTCCGTCTACATACTCGGAAAATGTAATGTCTTTTTATCGTCGGAAATATGGACAAAAAAGAGATCGTTCTATTTCTCTTTCTTACAATAAGAATAATCCTGAAACAACAGTTCGTTTTGATTCTGCAAGTGAATTTGCAGGTTGTGGAAATGGAGACTATTATTGTATGTATTCTCCGACAATGGCCTTTTATGGTGAATCAGATTGATTTCTGCCAAAGCATAAAAAAATTACTTCTATAAGGTGTAAACAATAATATTGAATAAGGAGTAAAAAAATGTTTGGACAGGGAATTGTAGGTAGTGATCAGAATGTTCCTCAGTGGATTCTAGATTTAGTAGATGAAGTAGAAGCAAGATATGGGTTCTGTACTTCAGGCATCTTCTTTAAAGAATCTAAATCAGATTATCGCGGAGGATGTTATAGAATTCGTGAAAAAGTTCTTCAGTTTTATTGTGGAAGAGAAAAAACAGATGAAAGAGTGTGGTTAGTGTTGCATGAATTGTCTCATGCTTGGCAGCATCTTGAATGTCCAGATACTCTAACTCCCAGGAAAAAAGGAAGAAAGAATAGAGTTGTGCATAATGAGGCATTTTTTCGCTTTGCAGCAAATTTATATAAGAAATATGGAGTTCTTGAATTCGCGGCAAATAATGAATACAAAAGAGGTAGAAAATATATGGTAGATGATACTGTTTCTGCCAAAGCATGAAAAAAATAGTTCTATAAGATGTAAAGAAAAATATTAGATAAGGAGATAAGAAGATGACTAAAGAAAATAAAGTTGTAAAGTTTGTATGTCCTGAATGTGGAAATGATAAATTAGGGCAGTTGTGTAATGTTTTAACAACCTATCCTGTTATTGAAATACCAAAATGCGGAGATCTCGTTTACTCTGTAAAAGATGTTGATAGGGGAGACAGTGTAGTTCTGTCTCATCAATGTATGAATTGTGGGTATGAATTAACAGATGAATATGGAAATCCAATAATTGATATAAGCGCTGTTCCAGGATGGTGTTTAGACTATTGTTCACAAGAGTAAAAAAAATACTCAGTTTCTGCCAAAGCATAAAAAAATTACTCCTATAAGATGTAGTCAGCAACGGGCTGACTAAAAGAGAGCAAAAAACAAGTTGATAAGGAGTTTATTATGTCGTTATTATTGGATACACCAGAATCAGGGAAATGCACAAGAGAGCAGGCTTTTGATAAGAATCTTATTCCTGCAAGCACAAGGACTTATCAGGCAGTTCCTAATGAGGAATTGATTCTGATGCTCAATGATGCAGCTGCTCAGTATGGGTTGGTTCTTACCAATGAAGAATTGGGTTTGGATGCAAAGGGCAATCGTTTGTTCGGGACCTACGAAGTTGAAGGAATGGATTTCTTTGGTGGTAGGTCAAAATTGATGATGGGTTTCTGCAACAGCTACAATAAGAGTCTAAGGGCTCGGGTTTGTTTCGGTGCTAAGGTTTTTGTTTGCAGTAATTTGGCTTTTCATGCCTGGGCTGATGATGTGTCGGGGGTTGTCGGGGATGTCGGTCATAAGCACACTTCAAAAGTGAATGATGGTTTGTGGCAGAGATTAACTCAGGCTTTGAGTCAGGTCGAAGATTTTCGTGCCTCGCAAGAAAAGTTTTACAGTCGTTTGGCTGATACTCGTATAACTCAGAATCGGGCTCATGACTTAATTGTTCGTGCCGCAATGTCAGGTTGTATTAACAAGACAAAGATTGTAGATATTGCTAAAGAATGGCAGTATCAAGCTCATTGTCCAGAGGTTATTGATGATTCTCATCCCTGGCATCCTGAGTTTAGGAGTCGTAATGCCTTTAATCTTTTCAATGCCTTTACTGAGGTCATGAAGAAATCTTATGCTAAAAATTCCGTTTCTACGAGTATTAAGTCTTTGGGATTAACGGATTTTTTTCATCGTGAATTTATTCTTAATTGAATTAAGAGGGGCAGAGATATTACTTATCTTTGCCCCTTGATCTTATCTGCTTTGATGAGATTATCTTCTGCCCAAAGAGGCTGTAAATTATGTAAACTCCAACAATATTTAAATTCTACATCATTTATGGAATTGTATTTAAAAAAAGATTGTGGTATGATATGATCTATATGCCATTCTCCATAATTGTTCCAATTCATTCCTTGTTGAAATAATTTTTCTAAATGTTCTTTTAGTTCTTGCACTGTATATCCTACTATATCTTCCCAATGTCTTTTATTTTTACTCAAATTTTTTGCTTTTAATGATCCTCTCATCGAAGCAGACACGCTATGCCCTATTCTAACTAATGGACATTTTCTTTCTTCTTTTTCTCGTACTCTTCTTCTTTTTTTTATCTTCTCTCTTTGATTGTATATTTTTCTATATTCTTTTCTTTTTTTTTGAGTTCTTTCTTTGCTGTTATATTTATCGTTATATCTTTTTCTTTTTTTTAGATATTTTCCTGTTTGTCGATATTCTTTCATATACTCTTTTATTTTTTCTTTATTTTTGTCTCGATATATTTTCTTTAATTTTGATAATTTTTCTTTATTACTTTCTCTATATTTTTTATCATTTATTCTTTTTTTTAGTTTTTTTTCTTCTGGGGAATATCTTCGTTCTTCATTAGAACATTCTCTACATTGTCTTTTCTTCTTTATAGCAACCAATAATATCTTTTTTGTACTATACTTTTGTATTTTCCCGCATTTCGGACAATTCTTAGTATACTTTTTATCCATAATATTTCCAAAAAAATAGGATAAATTCAATATGGCGACGACTCCAAATCAAAAATATCCTATTATACTATTTTAATTTTATATGGTGTCGTCGTAACCATATAATAATATTCTATATTTTTATATCGATATCCTCTTTTAATTTTTCTAACTTTTTCTGCCAAAGCGGTAAAAAAACTATCCTATAAGATGTAAAGAGCAATATTAAATAAGGAGTTAAAAATGAAGAAGTTAAGTATGATTTTAGTAATGGTGGGAGTGATGATTCTAGCTGGATGTCAGGTCGAGTATAAAGGAGCTGAGTTTTCCAGTAAGTGGATTCGTAAAGGCGAAAATAATGGCGAAGAGTGGAAGAGTCGTAATACGGGCGTATTTACTCAGCCGATGTATTCTCAAACGAGTTCTACTAAGTCGATGTTGCCGATGGTTGGTAATTAAACTAAAAAATCACTTTGATAAGGGAGTAAAAAAATGAATGGTTCTAACATTATTGAATTTCTTCGGGCTCAATTTGCAGTGAGTCAAAATGGAGTGAGTCAGTCATGGTTGTTCTGGGCGGTAGTGTTGGCTATATATGCCCTGAAAGTCAAGTTGACTCCTAAAAAAGCGAAGTAGGGTGTTGATTCTTTTAGGGCAGGTTTCGACCTGTCCTTTTTTTCTGCCAAAGGATGAAAAAAACTATCCTATAAAGTGTAAATGATAACACTGAATAAGGAATATAAAAATGATAAAATTTAAAATACATTTAGACAAAGATATTGTTCTATCAGGCAAACAATTTACTTATACAGATGCCATAGATCAAATTGGTAGATATATTGAAGATAGGGATTTGTCAACAGAAGATATAAAATTCATAGAAATAGGAGATAAAAATGGAAATTAAAAAAGCTCATGCAGTTAAAAAAGAGTTCTTAGAAGACGACAATGGCAATTGGTATTGTCCTGATTGTGGCTCATATGATTTAGACCAATTTGGTCTTGATGGATTTGAATGCAATGAATGTGGATTAAGATTGGGTTGATATTTTCTGCCAAAGCGCAAAAAAATAGAATCTATAAAGTGTAAATGATAACACTGAATTAAGGATAGAAAAATGGGACAATATTTTAAAGCAATTAATACAAAAACATTAGAAAGAATGAATCCTCATCAATATGATTCTGGTTCAAAATTAACAGAACACGGATGGGTGGGCACCAGCTTTGTTGGTGCTGTTATGCGTAGAATGATGCCAGGAAATCCGTGGTATCAATCTCCTGTTGCATGGGTTGGAGATTATTATGGAGATGAAGAGGGAGAAATAGATTTCCAGACATTATCAGAAGAAAAGGGTAAAAAAATCAGGAAATGTAACTGCTTAAGTATAGAAGAGCAAGAAAAGGCTTTTCTTATCAATCATACTAAAGGTCAGTATGTTTCCTATAATGATCTGCCAAAAGATTCTGATGGATGGATGTTAAATCCATTGTGTATATTAACTGCTATGGGGAATGGCAGAGGTGGAGGGGATTACAGAGGTCCAGATGAGGATAAAGTAGGTATCTGGGCTACAGATATCTTAAGTGTTGATTTTAATATCAAAAAATGGCAGGATATGGGTTATACAAAGTTAGATGTTCATTTTATAGATGAATAATATTTCTGCCAAAGAAGTAAAAAGTATAATCTATAAAGTGTAAATGATAACACCGAATAAAGAAATAAAACTGAAAGGTAAAATTGTGGAAAAATTAAAAGGGAATTTGTTAACATTAGTAATTTCTATTGCAATCGGAATGTTGTGTTTGTATATGGGATTCAATAAGGTGGATAATTCTAACACCGAAATTGATTTGAACAAAATGTACGAAATTGAGTCGAATCAAGATGCCAATGCCGTATCTCCAAAGGGGGCAAGAGGAGTAGGGCAAGTAATGGAATCTACTTGGAATGAATGTGCTAAAGAAATGGGAGTAGATTGGAATTATGAAGATGACGCTTTTAATCCTGAAAAGAATATGCAGGTATCAGAGTATTATCTTAATATCGTTATTCCGAGGTATCTAAAATACTATAATATACCTGATACAGTTGAAACAAGACTCGCATCGTATAATTGCGGAATAGGGAGACTGAATAAAGCATATAAGCAATACGAAAAATATTGGCAAAAGGGAGTTCCGACAGAGACTCGTAATCATATCAAGAAGTATTATGCGAGACGATAAAATACCTATTTCTATGCAGCAGGGGTCAAGGCTAAATTCTGCCAAAGACCCCTTTTCTTATTCCTACTAAGTAGAAAGGATTAAAAAATGGCTTATGTAAGAATAACAAAAAATGAAATGGATGAGAAATTAAAGACAGATAAAGGATGGATTCTGACTCATTCTGGTAATGAATATGTTTATGATTTCAGTCTTGCTCATATTCCTGTTGTGATTAAGGTTGCAAGCAGTATTCGTATGAATGATAATAGAGCAAGGAATAAAGGAGCCGATGCTATTAGAGTTTTTGCTGTAGAAAAAGATAAAGTAGATAAAGAAGGGTATAAAGTAATAAGAGGTCTTGTTAAGTCTAAAAGAGTTTATAGAGTTGCAGGGTGGAAGAATAATCTGGAAAAAGCAGTGATGGATGTGATGAATAGGGCTAAGATTGTCTATGATAAATACAGGAGAAGGTGATGGAGAACTGTCCTAAATGTAAGAGGTCTGATAGGGTTCAGAAAGTCAGAACGATTGAGCCTATGTCAGAGGATGAGGTTAAATCCTTTATCTGCACAAGATGCTGGTATGTAGTTGCCACTGAAGGCACTGATTTGGAATCCATAATTTATCAAGTGAGAAAGGTATGATAGTGCTTACAGTAGACATATGCGAAGATGAGGTTACAATCTATACAGAAGATGGGACGGAAGTGGTTCACTGGGTTTGCGATGAGTGGATAGAAGATCCGACAATAGTCCCCTCAATTGCCAATGCTATTCATCTTGCCCATACAGATCCCGTAAAACTGATTGAGATCAATCAACATCATATTGATTGCCAAAGAGGTTAAAAAGTTGCTCTATATAGTGTTAAACAATTTCTTCAAATACCCCAGTCGCAGGTGGGGATAATAACAGCGACCGCAAAACATGATTCTTTCAATAAAGTTTTGCATTTGTACCACTTTCTTAAGCGATAGGGCAAGTAGTTGGATGGGACTATTTGCCCTATATTTTTCTGCCAAAGGTGTTAAAAAACACATCTATAAGGTGTAAATGATAATATTAAATTAAGGAGTTAAAAATGACAACTTTTTTATTAGGTTTATTATGTTTTGTTGAAGGTCACCCCGTATTAGGTACTATATCTATGATATGGTTTGTACTTCGATTTATTGTTGGGGTTATAGAAGCTATATTGAAGTTAGAAGAATAAAACCAAATAAGGAGCAAAATAATGACAAAGATAGAAACACTACAAAATATGTCAGTAAATGACAAAGCATTTATGTTAAATAGGCTTCGCAAAATTAAATGGAGTGGCACCCCATGTGATAATGGATGTAAAATATCTGAATTCTTTGATGGGTATAGCAGGGAAAATAATATGCTCGTTGATTCTATGATCTGGAAAGTTTATGGATTGCACTATAAAGAATATCTTGATACTCATATTTCCTGGCTATGTAGTGTTGATCCAATCAAATTAGAGCAAGCAATTGATAAAAAAATTCAGTGGTTAGAATCTGAGTTATTCTGCCAAAGTATAGAAAAATCAGTTCAATAAAGTGTAAATGATAATACTAAATTAAGGAGAAAAAATGAGATTATTTTTATATAAAATGGCGTTTTGGCTCTGTTGTGTAGTGTTTGTATGGTCCTTATTATTTGGGATTTATATTCAGTTCCAACCAGTAGAAAAAATCATGAGCAGAATAGGAATGGAGTGGTACCTTTTTATTCATTATTGGTATGTTTGGGCAACAATGCTATTAAGTATGATGGGAGCTTATATTGCTTATAGTAAATGGGATGAAGAAGGTGAAAAGCAAGCATGGGAAAAAGCAAAAGAAAAATTAGGCAATCCGCCAGAGTGAATAGAATATGATTCTGCCAAAGGTGTTAAAAAATACACCTATAAGGTGTAAATGGTAACACTGAATTAAGGAGTTTAGAAATGATAGAAATAGGTAAAGAATATAAGACTCAAAATGGCCTGAAAGTAACTATTCATGGTTTTAGTGATATAAATGGTGGAGAATTCAAAGGCACTGTTTATACAAATAAGAAAACAAATTGGGGACATATCAAAAAAGAACAATGTGGATGGTTTATAAATGGAACTTGTGTCTGGCCATCATTCCCAGAATGGAATCTGGTTCTGCCAAAGAATTAAAAGTTCTGTTCTATAAAGTGTAAACGATAACACTGAATAAGGAAAGGGAAAGATAATGCAAAATGTTCTGGAAATAGAAAATAGGACTCTAAATGAAATTGTTAATCTTATGATTAAAAATGATTATAAGATAATAGCAAAAGAAGATATTCTTCCCATTGTTCTTGAAACCGCTAAAAGAAAAAAGCAGATTGCTAAAATCAGTGATTCTAGAGTTATTAAGATTGTAAAATACTTTCAGAAAGAGTTGTCAGAATCTAATTAAGTTTCTGCCAAAGAGTAAAAAAAATAGCTCTATAAGGCGTAAGAGATTAAAAAGTTAATAATACCCTTGTAGCTCAGTGGTAGAGTAGTACGATGTGTTCGTTTCTATCAATACTAGTCAAATAGAAACTGTTGTCTGAAATGCGCATCAGATAATAACACGTAAAGGTCGCAGGTTCGAATCCTGTCAGGGGTACCACACTTTATAAGGAGTAATAAAATGAATGGAATACATAAACAAAAAGATCTAATGTGGTATATAAAAAGTGTTACAGAGGCTATACAAATATTTGTTTTCTTGATTTGTGCAATTGGTTTTATTATAACTTTTCTTATTATGCTTTGTACTCTTCCTGAAGTATGGGGAAAACCTATCTCATATAATCCTGATTCTGTAATTGGTGATATTATGGGATGGTGTGTTGGCATTGGTCTTGTGAACTTCTTATTTCTTATTTCTCGGGATAAAGACTGGAGACGAGATTATCGAGATAACGACATGGAAGATGAATTCGATTAATTCTGCCAAAGAAGTATTTTTTTAAACCTATTAAGTGTAAGGAGAATTAAAATGAGAAAAGTTAATGCAATAAATGATTTAAAGTTCTTTAGTAAATGCAAAATTGCAGATGTATATGATAGCCACGAAGTTGTATCTGATGCAATCTTAACATTGAAACCCGATTTTGAATATCCTGATTGGTCTTATAGAACAGTTGGTGAATTTCTGAAATCAGTTGGAATAAAAGACTTGACACCAAGAATATTTTAGAGTATATTGTAAGTATGGATAAAAAAGCACTTAAACAATTAGCTATAGATATAACTGATGAGAAAGTATTCGGTACCTGGAATATAACAGCTAGGAATTCATCAAATTTATTAGGCATGATTTTTATGCCTTTANTATTTATAGATGAAGAAACTAAAGAGCAGATAAAGAAGTTNGAGTTTATCCATTTTTATGAATATATGGATAAAGCAGGACCAAGAGCAATTAATGGATATCCAATGTTTACATCTATGAAATGTCTTACAAGAGAAGATAGTGCTGTTGTTTTTAGAATGTGCAAAAAGCTACAAGAACAAAAAGATAAATTCCTGGAGGAAAAAGACCCAGTAAGACCAGAAGAACAGCCAATGCTATGGGAAGAAGAATAGATTTTCTGCCAAAGTAGTCAAAAGTTGTTCCTATAAAATGTGAACAATGTTAAGATGAGAAAAGGACAGAAAAATGTTAAAAATAGATCACGCATCAATAACAACAGAGCCAAAAGGGAACGGAGATTGTAGCGTTGATACCGTCGTAATATGTCACGGTCATCTCTTCTTATGGTCAGCTAAAAATCAAGAAGAATTCTATCGAATGTTTGGGGCAGATGCCGATTCCAGCTGGATAGTGCAAAATATGCTTGAAGTTCTACCAGAAAAAATTGCATATGCTGAAGTATGTGATTTTGTTCAATATCTCGGGAATGAATTATCGAAATCAATGGAAGAAGAATGAAACAAGGGGATACTAATGAGTGATGAAAAAACAAAGAAAACAAAGGAAGTGATTAAAGCAATGTTTCTAGATCCTGAAGACTTAAATAACTATAATCAAGATGAAGTAGAAACAGCATTTAAAGGAGACAAAATATGTCTAATTGGGAAAGAAAATTTCTGCATTGGATAAAAAAAGCTGTAATTAATTGCAGAGATATAAAAGTAGCACAAGAAGGTCTACAATTGCTTATGGACTATTCTTCTGAACAAGGTCTTTTATCTACTACGATAGGAGGATTCGAAATTGATATAGAAGTATATTCAAAACTTGTTGATCATCTTAAAAATGTTGAGAAAATCAGAGCAATTAAGAAATTCAGAGAAGTTACAGGATCAGGATTAAAAGAGGCAAAAGAGGCTATTGAAGATCTACAAGATGAGTTAGTAAGGGAAGGAGTTCTGCCAAAGGACTAAAAAAACGCTCCTATAAGGTGTAAGAAGTTAAAAAGTAAATAAAACCTTAAAACAGGAGTAAAAAAATGAAGACTAACAGAAAAACAGATGCCACAAGAAATTATGCTAAAAACGTTCTCGGAGTTCCTTACAGCAGTGATAAAAAGAACATCAACGGAATGGACGATATTGACAGATGGGCAGAGGGCGTCGGTCGGTCTGAAAAAAATCACAGAATGATGACTCCAAGAAAAAGACACGTTTACTCGGTATAAAAACAAGGGGGCGAAAGCCCCCTGTCCTTTTTCTGCCAAAGAATAAAAAAATAGAATCTATATAGTGATGGATAAAACAAATTTAAATCTGAATACTACAAAGATGAAAGGAGGGCAGTAATTATGTTTTAATTAATTTTATAAATTTAAATTATTTGGAAACTTAGATTAGATTATTGATTATTAAAAAACCGTTTGACAGAGTTTCGTAAACTGTCAGTAAATAAACCTAAAACAATAACATAATGGGCGCCGTTGGGGAAACGGCGTCCCTTGTTTTTTCTGCCAAAGGACAAAAAAATAAAGTCTATATAGTGTAGATTGGAAAGTGAATATTAGAACAAATATGAAAGGGAATAGTATGGAAGTTTTAAAAAGCATTATTTGTTCAGAGGTAGGATCTCATGTTATTTGTTTTGTGGTCTTAATGTATGTCGGTCAGTGGCTATTTTTTGGAGAAACCAAAAAAGAGTCTAAAAAATCTTAATTATTCCAAGCGCGTTTCGGGGTATCGCATCAAAAACCCTCGGCAATAAGGGGTCTTGTTTAACAGCA
>JGI10211J14876_10000666_pt1 | contig 14754 bp, 22 predicted proteins | sample Etolagsediment_FD_14876 | JGI IMG/M metagenome (IMG submission 14876)
ATGGGTAAGATCGCTGAATCACTTCTGGGAGAAGGTGTTAAGTTGGGTGTATCATCCCGTGGTATGGGATCGATCATCAACAAAAATGGTGTGAACTATGTTGGCGAAGACTTCATGCTAGCAACCGCAGCAGACATTGTTGCCGATCCTTCTGCTCCTGATGCTTTTGTTGACGGTATTATGGAAGGTAAAGAATGGGTCTGGGTAGGATCCACTTTGCGCGAAATGCGTTGCGAGAAGGTAAAAGAAACTATAAATAATTTGGTAGATCAAGATTTATTGGAAGCGAACAAGGTGCGCTTGTTCTCAAACTTCCTTTCAAATCTTTAATTTATAAATAATAACAGAAATTCTAGGTATTCTCGGAAAGAAACAATGACCGTTAATAACGAACTACATGAGATGGAAAATCAGGTAACGAAAGGTGCTAAGGCGGCTGAGACAATGCCTAAAGCACCTAACTACGTTCCTGATGCTGGTGCTATTGAGGATCTTGGCGGTCCTACTCCTCAGAATTCCAGACCAGAAGGTGATAGCAACAAGCTAAAAACTCCATCCGGTAGTTATATCGGAACAAGCAACCCTGTTACTAAGGGTGCTAAGAAAGTTCAACTACCTGGTCCTGCTGCTATCAAGAGCAGTGGTTATGGTAAGGGTGCTAACGAAGAAGTCGAATCCGAAGAAGAAGTCGTAACCGAAGATCAGGTCGAAGAGACCGTTGCTCAAGAGCAGATCGAAGAACTTGACGTTTCCGAGGACGTACAAGCACTTCTTGCTGGTGAAGAACTTTCCGAAGAATTCCAACAGAAGGCAGCAACAATCTTTGAAGCTGCTGTCCGTTCTAAGATCCAATCTCTACAAGGTCAACTAGAAGAGCGTTATGACGCTGCTCTAGTTGAAAACGTAGAAACAATCAAGGCAGAACTCACCGAGCGTGTTGATTCTTACCTTGAGTATGTTTCTAACGAGTGGATCAACGAGAACGCACTACAAATCGAATCGGGTCTCCGTGGTGAACTATCGGAGTCCTTCATGACTGGTCTCAAGAACCTTTTTGAAGAACATTATGTAGAAATCCCTGAAGAGAAATACAATGTTCTTGAGGCTATGGTCGAAAAACTTGATGAGATGGAGACGAAACTCAATGAGCAGATCGATACAAACATTGCACTAACAAGTCGTTTGTCCGTATCTGTTTCCGATAACATCCTTGACGATGTGAGTGAAGGTCTTGCACTTTCCCAGAAGGAAAAACTTGCAGGTCTTGCTGAAGGTGTTGAGTTTGAAAGTGAAGAACAATACCGTGAGAAGCTAGTTACCCTTCGCGAGTCATATTTCTCGCAGAAGCCAGTGACTGAATCACAAGAGGTTATCTCTGAAGAGGCACCTGTAGGTGAGGTTCATTCCCCACGTATGGAAGCATACCTTCAGGCACTGACCAAGTTCAACTGAATTTTTATTCGTTAACTTAAACACTTATCCAAGACGGAGAAACAACCATGTTTAATTCTGGAAACATCCAGAAGAAATGGGCTCCTCTTCTTGAAGCAGAAGGTCTAAACAAGATCTCTGATAATCACAGAAGAGCTGTTACTGCCCAACTTCTAGAAAACCAAGAAAGATTTTTGCGTGAAGAGCGTGCATTCCTGAGTGAAGCACCTCCTACCACGAACACTGACCCTGCAAGCACAGGCAACGCTGGCTTCAGTGGTTCTGGTGCAGATCCAGTTGCTGGTTTCGACCCAGTTCTGATCTCCCTAATCCGCCGTTCGATGCCTAACTTGGTCGCTTATGACCTAGCAGGCGTTCAACCAATGAACGGTCCTACTGGACTCATCTTCGCGATGCGTACCAAGTACGACAACCAGCGCGGTACCGAAGCATTCTTCAACGAGCCAGACTCCGCATTCTCGGCTCAGGACGACGATGCTTCCCTTACTCAGGGTAACTACTCTGGTCAAGTTGGTACTGGTTCAACTGTTGGTTTCGGTACTACAGCACAGTCTGGTACCAACCCAGGCATCCTCAACGGTGGTTCTGATAACGATTACAACGTAGGTCAGGGTTTCTCGACCCAAGATCTAGAAGCACTTGGCGATGCATCTGGTAACGACTTCCGCGAGATGTCCTTCGGCATCGAAAAGGTTGCTGTTACTGCTAAGTCCCGTGCTTTGAAGGCAGAGTACTCGCTAGAACTAGCACAAGACCTTAAGGCAATCCACGGTCTAGATGCTGAAGCAGAACTAGCGAACATCCTCAGCACTGAGATCCTTGCTGAAATCAACCGTGAGATCATCCGTACGATCTACAAGGTTGCTGAACCAGGTGCTCAAACCAACGTTGCTACCGGCGGCGTATTCGACCTAGACGTTGACTCCAACGGTCGTTGGATGGTTGAGAAGTTCAAGGGTCTAATGTTCCAGCTAGAGCGCGATGCTAACGCTATCGCACAAAGAACTCGTCGCGGAAAGGGCAACATCATCCTTTGCTCTTCTGATGTTGCTTCTGCTCTTGCTGCTGCTGGTCAACTAGACTACACCCCAGCACTGTCTGCTAACCTACAGGTTGACGACACCGGTAACACCTTCGCTGGTACACTTAACGGTCGTTACAAGGTTTACATCGATCCTTTCGCTGCTAACCTATCCGCTGACCAGTACTACGTCATGGGTTATAAGGGTACTTCCCCTTACGACGCAGGTCTGTTCTACTGCCCATACGTTCCTCTTCAGATGGTTCGTGCAGTTGGTCAGGACACCTTCCAGCCTAAGATCGGTTTCAAGACTCGCTACGGCATGATTGCTAACCCATTCGCGGAAGGCACCCAGAAAGGTCTTGGTCGTATCTATCCTAACACCAACCGTTACTACCGTCGCGTCAAGGTTACCAACCTTATGTGATCAATACCGACAACGGTTTCACAGACCTCCTTCGGGGGGTCTTTTTTTATGTTTTGTAACTTCTGTATTAAGTTATACTAATTTTAAACAAATCTTAGTTAAGTTAGCATACGCTGACTATATACTACAACATTTATGGGAGGTGACAATGAATCAAAAAACTCATTTTTAATTTGAAATTTAAAATTCAAAAAGATGGAGTTTATCATGCACAACATTACATCAGGCAATCAACTGGGGGAGTGGACTGTTCTAGAGGATGATCTCATTAATGACTACTATGAGTGTCTTATAGAATGCGATACTAATCACCAGTCAAATTGCAAAAGGATCTGCCGATCCATCCTGACCGATCAAGCAAATCAGTGCCTATGATATGATTCTTGTTCCTTTGGACCCCTTCAGGGGGTCCTTTTTTATGCTTTCAAGACATTAATAGGTAAAAATGCAGTAAAGATATGTAAATAGTTGGTAGTGTTGACTATAATGTCTACGATAGTTGCAGGAATAGTTTTTTTACTATCTGTTGCATATTTTATATTTTTGGCTTTGGAAAATGCATATGCCTAGAAATGAGTGGACCAAAGAAGAATACAAGGTTTTTCTTCTAAAACTTAAAGACGAATTGTATCACGAAAATTTTTCAGAAGGTATAACTTTTCTAACACACGAGTACCTAGACAAAGCACTCCAAAAATTGGANGAGTATCGCTACTAAATACTGGTAGCTTGGGAAGTTGACGTTGGCTGATTACACNNAAAATCCATGTTCATTGGAGGAAACTTCTAACAAGAATTTCCTGTCTTTGGGTGGATTTCAACTGGTAATCAACCGTATTCCAAAGGTTGACTTCATGTGTAAGAAGGCAAACCTTCCAGGAATTACACTTGGTACTGCAAATCAGTCCACATACCTAAAGAACATCCCGGTACCTGGAGATAAACTTCAGTACCAGGATTTTGTATGTGAATTTTTGGTTGATGAAGATCTGGAGAACTATCATCAGGTCTATCAATGGATGACTTCGCTTGGTTATCCAAAGGAGATTTCCCAGTACCAAGAACTAAAGACAAAGAATAGGTTTTATCCTAACACAGATGCTAACGATCCGTATAGCGAACGATCGGACGGCACACTACTGATTTTGAACAGTAACTATCAGTGTGTTGGTAAAGTAAAATTTCATGACTTGTTTCCAGTATCACTATCAGGCATCCCATTCGATGCAACACTGGAAGAAGTTAGATACTTTACTGCTACGGTTACTTTTAAATATACTATTTTTGATTTGATCGACAAAGATGGAACGGAAGTCTAGCGTATCGCTTGAAGTCATTCAGGAGATGTGGGACAAGGATGGACAAATCAATCAGGATGAACTTGATACTGAAAGTCTGAGGATCCCACAATTACACGGTAAATATTACCAACTATATAATACGATACTGTTGCTCAGAAAAAACTGTGTGCAACAGCATTCTCAAGTTCTTTTAGAACGTAGAAAGTATTATATGGGAAAAGCGGAAGCTCAAGTTTATATTGACGAACCGTTTCCTACTAAAGTTCGAGACAAAGAAGATTTAAGATTGTATCTGGATGCTGATGAACGTGTATCCAAGATCAGTCTAAAAATCGAATACTACGACACAATGCTTAAGTATCTGGAAGAGATCCTGAAGCAAATTTCTAATAGAACCTACCAAATCAAGAACGCTATCGAATTCCGGCGTTTCACGGCAGGTTATGGCTGATCTACTAATCAAGAAAAAGAACGAAGTCTTTTTACAAATTGAATGTGACCCACATATAAAACACGAACTACAGGACCAGTTTACATTTGAGGTGCCTGGAGCCCATTTTATGCCCCAGTATAGGAGTAAGTATTGGGATGGAAAAATAAGACTCTTCAATATTGAAAAGAGTGAAATTTATTGTGGATTAATTGATAAAATACAAGTGTTTTGTGATCGTTACAATTACACCTTTGAGTTTGAAAATAATAAGTTCTATGGTCTCCCATATGAGGAGAACGAGATGGTCTCCCAGGAGGGCGTCAGAGACTACGTTACAGGCATCTCCAAGTATGAACCTAGGGACTACCAGGTAGAAGGCATATACGACGCTCTGAGGCGCAACAGACGCCTTCTGATCAGTCCTACGGGGTCTGGTAAGTCACTGATGATCTATGCAGTCACCAGGTACCATGCAGAGGCAGGTAGAAAGATCCTGATCATTGTTCCAACCACATCCTTGGTCGAGCAGATGTACAAGGACTTTGAGGACTATGGGTGGAATGCCGAACACTTCTGCTACAAGATCTATGGTGGTAAGACCAGGATTGCTAAGAAGGATGTAATCATTAGCACCTGGCAATCAATCTATAAGATGGACCGTAAATGGTTTGGTCAGTTCGATGTAGTCATTGGTGATGAGGCACACCAGTTCAAGTCTAAGTCGCTTATAGGCATCATGACTAAGATGGGTGATGCAAAGTATCGCTATGGGTTTACAGGCACCCTAGACGGCACACAGACGCACAAGTGGGTGCTAGAAGGTCTATTCGGTCCATCCTACAAGATCGTCAACACCAAAGAACTACAGGATGCAGGATACCTTGCTACACTGAACATCAATGTTCTACTACTCAAACATGAACCACAGAAGTTTGAGGTGTATGAAGATGAAGTGCAATATCTAATTGGTCACGAGAAGCGTAATAAGTTCATTAGGAACCTAGCAAGGGATTTGAACGGCAATACCTTGATTTTGTATAGTCGGGTTGCCGCACATGGACAGGTACTTTATGACCTGCTAAATACTGATGAACGCCAAGTATTTTTCGTCCACGGTGGAGTGGACGTTGAAGAACGAGAACAGGTCCGAAGGATTACCGAGAAGGAAACCAACGCGATTATCATCGCTTCTTTCGGCACATTCTCAACAGGTATCAATATTAAGAACTTGCATAATGTAATTTTTGCATCACCAAGCAAGTCGAGGATTAGAACACTTCAATCAATTGGTAGGGTTCTAAGAAAAAGTGATAATAAACTCAAAGCAACGCTATACGACATTGCTGATGATTGCAAAAAGGGATCAAGATCCAACTATACATTAAATCATCTCATCGAACGTATAAAATTTTACAACGAGGAGAAGTTTAATTATGAGATTATTCAAATCAAAATCTGAACCAGAAGAACAGTTTGATGAATTTTATGCATCAGTAAAACTGATCAGTGGTGAAGAAATTCTGTGTATTGTAGTTAAAGATAAGTCTCAAGAAAAACATATCATTGTTGATACTCCAGTTATCCTTAAAGAAATCCGAACCAAAGGTTCGGATGTACCCTCCGGGTACAAGCTTGAACCTTGGATTAAGTTAACTGATGAAACTACGTTTCTAGTAGAACAAAGTAAAATAGTAACGGTAAGTGAGATTAGAAATCAACTTATCATTCGATATGTACAAACAGTTGAAGGAGACTGGATTTCAAGAAGAGTCTCATCCAGATGTGTCTCGTAAAATGGGATATTTGTCTTCAGTAGATGAAGCAAGAGCTATTCTAGAGAAACTTTATAAGTCTAAGAGTAAGTAGCTAAAGCCATCCCTTGAACCCTGACAGAGTTATTCTACACATATTTTGAATACTTGTCAAGCCCCCCTAGTTCATGTTATAATATCGTCATATAGATCTAATATAATGACCCGTAAAAGATCAGAACATTATGTAAACAACAAGGAGTTTCTTGCTGCTATTCTTGAATACAAGAAGTCTATTGAGAAGGCAGAACTAGAAGGAGAACCTAAACCTAGGATTACAAACTACCTAGGTGAATGCTTCTTGAAGATTGCTACACACCTATCATACAAACCAAACTTCGTCAACTACATGTTCAAAGACGACATGATTTGTGACGGAATTGAGAACTGTGTGCAGTATATTCACAACTTCAATCCAGAGAAATCTACTAACCCGTTTGCATACTTCACCCAGATTATTCACTACGCTTTCCTCCGTCGTATTCAGAAGGAGAAGAAGCAACTGGAGATTAGACAAAAACTAATCGAAAGAACTGGATATGACGAAGTATTCGTCGCAGACGAATCCGATAGGGCATCTGAGTACAATTCAATTAAAGACGCTGTACAATATAGACTTAACCGATGAAGGTTGCTATCATAACGGACCAGCACTTCGGGTTCAAAAAAGGATCCAAGTTATTCCATGACTATTTTCTCAAGTTCTACGACGAAATTTTCTTTCCCACACTTATGGATCGTGGGATTGATACTGTCGTGGACATGGGTGATACCTTTGATAATCGGAAGACTGTTGATTTTTATAGTCTGGACTGGGCTAAGAGAAATTACTTTGACCGTCTACGAGCAAATAACATCCAACTATACTCCGTTGTGGGAAACCACACCGCGTTCTATAAGAACACTAATGAGGTCAATGCTATCGACCTTCTACTACGAGAGTATGATAACGTTACAACTTTTGATCAACCCACAGAACTAAATCTTGATGGTCTAGATGTTTTGTTCATTCCCTGGATTTGTCCAGAAAGTGAACTGCATACCTACAAGACTATCGAACATAGTAAGTGTAAGGTAGCAATGGGTCACCTAGAACTCAACGGGTTCATGGCTCATCATGGTTACCGTATGATTGAAGGTGTTAGTGCTAGTCCTTACGACAAGTTTGACCGTGTGTTCTCGGGTCATTATCACACACGATCAGACGACGGTAGGATCTTCTATCTCGGCAATCCATATGAAATGTTCTGGAATGATGTGAACGACAACCGTGGGTTTCACATCTTCGACACAGAAACCTACGAACTAGAGACAATCAATAATCCTTTCCAGATGTTCAAGGTGATTTCCTATGATGACACACCTAGACAACTGATCAACTTCTCCGAATATACTGATAAGATCGTAAAGATCTACGTTAATAAGAAAAGCGATGAGAAGCAGTACGAACTGTTCTTGGATGCTTTGATGAGGGCAAACCCATACGACGTAAAGATATCTGAGAACCTTGGGAAGATGACCTTTGATGGTGAGATCGTCAATCAGACAGAGGACACAATCACCCTTCTCGATAAGTATGTCGATGATCTGCAGACAGATCTAAATAGGGACAAGATCAAAAGTTTGATTAAGGGCATTTATCAAGAGGCATGTGAGGTGATGTAATGTATATTATTACTATCAAAGGCATGTCTGACGAAGGGGCATATGCGGTAAAGAATGACTATGGCGAAAAGGTAGTCTTTTTGTTTGAAGAACAAGACGATGCTGCAAGATATGCTATGATGATGGAGGAAGAAGATGATAATCCGGAGATGGATGTTGTCGAAATTCCTGATGCTATTGCTATTGGTGCTTGCGAGCAGGCAGAAATGAGGTATACTATTATCACTAAAGACGATATTGTAATTCCACCGCCACCAGATAATGATTGAAGTTGACTTTGATACATTTCATGCTAGTTTTGATGACTACCTGGATAGAGTTGAAAATGGTGAAACATTTTTAATTCGTTTGGAAGATGGGCGAGGAGTTGTTTGTGCTCCTGCTGAAAAGGGTTCTTTTGAGGAAGAATTTTTAAATGATTGAATTCAAATCTATTCGTTATAAGAACTTTTTATCAACTGGTAATCATTTCACTGAGATCCAGTTGAATAAAACACCGAACACACTAATTGTAGGTCAAAATGGGTCAGGCAAGTCCACAATTCTTGACAGTCTATGTTTCTCTTTGTTTAATAAAGCTTTTAGAAATATCAATCGTGGACAACTCGTAAACTCCACAAACGAGAAAGATTGTCTCGTTGAGGTAGAGTTCAACGTCAACAAGAACGAGTATAAAGTCATCCGTGGTATCAAACCCAATATCTTCCAGATCTACATGAATGGTAAGATGCTGGATGAGGATGCTTCTGCAGCAGACCAGCAGAAGAAACTGGAGCAGAATATCCTCAAGCTGAACTACAAGTCTTTTACACAGATCGTCATCCTAGGCAGTGCATCATTCGTGCCGTTCATGCAACTGTCCACAGCGAACCGCAGGGAGGTCATTGAGGACCTTCTGGATATCAAGGTCTTCTCGTCTATGCTGGACATCCTCAAGACCCGTATAAAGGCATCTAAGGAGACTCTACAGCGACTGGACTTGAAAAAAGAGACCATTGCTGATAAAATTGAGATGCAACAAAGCTTCATCAAACAGATTGAGGAGACCGGTCAGAATGATATCTCTGAAAAAAAGGAGTCCATACTTCAAATCCTCCTGGAGACTGACGAATACAATTACAAGTCCGCCGAACTACTTGCTGAAGTCGAAAGAAAGACTGAAGAAGTACAGCAATTTTGTGGTGCTTCCGATGCCTTGCGTCAACTAGGTCAATTTAAAGGTAAGATTAGCAATAAAAAGCAGCATACTAGTGAGACACTAGATTTCTTTAAAGACAATACGGTATGCCCTACCTGCACTCAAGACATTGAGGATGGGTTTCGGTTAAATAAGATTGATGAGCTCCAGCAAGTTTTAACTTCTCACGAAGACAATCTTCAAGAACTTGAAGATGCTATAGTGGAAGAAGAGAAACGTCAACAGACATTTCTTGACTTGCAAAAGGAGATTACTACCACCCAGAATGAACTTTCTAAAATCAATGTTAGAATTTCTAATTCCAACAAACTACGAGCAAGTTTGGAACAGGAAATTCAGACTATTACCAGTAGACTTGAAAACAGAAATTCTGAACATGAAAAGTTAAGCGAGTACAAGGCAGAACTAAGACAGGTACTTGCTGACTTAAAGCAACTCAAAGAAGAATACGGATACTTTTTACAAGCTAACTTACTCCTTAAGGATGATGGGGTTAAGAGTAGTATTATTAAAAAGTATCTACCATTGATTAATCAGCAGGTCAATAAGTACCTACAGACGATGGACTTCTACATCAACTTCACGCTTGATGAGGAGTTCAAAGAAAAAATTCAAACACCTGTACATGAGAACTTCTCCTATGAGTCGTTCTCTGAAGGTGAGAAGATGAGGATCGACTTGTCGCTTCTATTCACTTGGCGTGAGATTGCTAAGTTGAAGAACAGCGTCTGCACAAATCTGCTGATCATGGATGAAGTGTTCGACAGTTCTCTGGATGGTTTTGGGACAGAAGAGTTCCTAAAAATTATTCGTTACATCATCAGTGATGCTAACATCTTTATCATCTCCCATAAGAATGAACTCAACGATAAGTTTGAGACTGTGTTAGAATTCACAAAGACTAAAGGATTCAGTAGCCTAAGGGCTTGACCTAGGTAGAAATACGTGTTATTATAAATATTGGGTCGTTCTCTTATTTTGCACGACTTGTAATATTAGTACATAAAAACTATGTTTAAATCTGTTATTGCAGCGTCTGCTGCTGCTGTTGCATTTGCTCCTGCTGCTGCCCTAGCAGGTCCTTATGTGAACATCGAGTCTAACTCTGGTTTCACTGGTAGTGACTACTCTGCTACTTTGCTAGAGACACATCTGGGTTACGAATCTTCCCTTAGCGAGAGCACTTCTTTCTACGTTCAGGGCGGTCCAGCGATTTCTTTCCCAGACGATGGCGACAGCACCACTGAACTTTCTGGTAAAGTAGGTCTTGGTATTCAGGCAACTGAGCGTCTATCCGTATATGGTGAAGTTGCTGCTGCAACCACTAACGAGATGGAATTCGACAACCTTCCTGTTAACGTCAAAGCTGGCGTAAAGTATTCCTTCTGATCTGATGTTTAAGTGGGTCCTTGTTCTAATGCTCGGAGTAGTTATAGGCGCTGAATCGGTGCATGTATTTGCTCATAAGGATATAGACATAGATCCACACTCTTTTTGCCAGTCACGTTTCCCTGAACTAGGGGATTGACTTTTGTAAAGATTTGCTATATAATGTTGTAGTAAATCTTTACAAACATCATGACTGTAACGACTGAAGACGGCGGACGCCTGAATTCATTCGCACTTGAACCAAGAATGTATGTCTCCAAGGAAGACGCGGAGAAGTATGGTCTTGAGACTTACGCAGAAAGAGCAGAGAAAGCAAACGGTCGTTGGGCAATGCTCGGTATCATTGCAGGACTTGCTTCTTACGCTTTGACGGGCAAACTATTTTTTGGAGTATTCTGATGAACGAAAGAGCAGAACGTATCAATGGTTGGGCAGCAATGCTCGGCATCGTAGCAGCAATGGGCGCATATGCCCTTACCGGCCAAGTAATCCCAGGCATCTGGTGATTGACGCACACAATCGAATATGATATAATCCGGGGAGGTATCTATGCCTCCTTTTTTTATGTTTGAAGATATTGTTATTTCCGAACAGTTCTTTGAGTTTTTGGATAAGGTAAGTGATAGATGTATATCTGATGTAGAATGGGAGTTTCCATATAACCTTGTTAAGGATCCTGCTTGGGAAACCAGCATCGCATTACTTAAAAAGATGAAGGCAAGTGGTATTCGATATGATGTTCCTCCTGCTTCTCTTGTACGTAGTGCTGCCTGGACACATAACAATATTGATGTGTTTAAGTTAAATATTACAAAAAAACTTCTCAAGTCTCAGTTCCCCAATTGCTTAGATAATCCAGTGATAGGATATTATCCTCCAAATGGATTTGTTGGATGGCATACAAATTATGGCGCTCCTGGTTGGATTATTTTATTCAATTGGTCCCAAGAAGGTAGAGGATATTTTAGATTTTATAAAGATGGTAATCTGACGACACTTTCAGATAAACCCGGTTGGAATTGTAGAGTAGGTAGATTTCGACCAGAGCCAGAACATGAGTTATGGCATTGTGCTAAAACGGAGTGCCGTAGATTTTCTTTCTCATATCGTTTTGATAACGAACATGACTGGCAGAAAGCAGTTGACTGTATAACTGGCGTATGATATAATCAAGGGAGGTAACTATGCCTCCCTTTTTTATGAATGATAAACGCCCTACTGGGTTTTGGAAGTATCGTGAAGATGAAACGCTAAAGGTGATTGAAGATTATCTCGCAGGCACATATCACTCACACTATACTTCGGGTGATTCAAAGACCCAGACACTTGACTTGATTGACGCTATTGGCGACGGAGAAGCATTCTGCCGTAGCAATGCGATCAAATATCTGTCTCGCTTCGGGAAGAAGGATGGTAAGCAGAAGATGGACATCTTGAAGGCAATCCATTATTGTGTTCTTCTATATCACTTCTCCGGGGTGCATGACAAAACCGTACAATATAATGAGCGATGAAACTTTCCGAAAAAACATTTAAGATCCTCCAGAACTTTACTGGTATCAATATGTCCCTGTCCTTCAAAGAAGGCAGGAAAGTCCGCACTATTTCTCCTATGCAGAATGTGTATGCGGAAGCAGAGATCGAAGAATATATTCCCAAGGACTTTGCAGTCTATGATCTGCCTCAGTTCCTGAATACAGTGTCCTTGTATAAGGATCCTGATATCGATGTAAGCGAAGACAACTACGCTAGCATCCGTGAAGGTAAGAACCAACGGTCCAAGTATTTCTTCTCCGATCCTAGTGTGATCATCAAACCACCTGAGAAGGAGATGCAACTTCCTAGTAAGGATGTATGTTTCATCTTGGAAGAAGCACAACTACAGAAGATCCTCAAGTCTTCTGCTATTCTTGGTCTTCCTGATCTGTCTGCTGTAGGCGAAGCAGGCGTCACTAAGCTGGTTGTATCCGATCGTAAGAACGATACTTCCAACGAGTTTGCTATTGTTGTTGGTCAGACTGATAAAGAGTTCTGTTTCAACTTCAAGATTGAGAACATCAAACTTATCCCAGGTTTATATCAGGTTGTAATTTCTGAGAAGAAACTTGCACGGTTCTATAACGAGCGGTATAATATTACTTACTTCCTCGCACTAGAACCCGACAGCACGTATGGTTGAACTAGCGTATTTCTTTATTCTAGGAACACGGGTATGGATGAAAGTGTTTCATCCTTGGCCACAACCACCCGTTGAAGTTCCTCATGCTATAGTCCGCCATTGTGCGGACTTCACGCTTCTGGATCCTTATGATTATCAGATGAAGGAGATTGACCAGATGCGTCTATATGATTGTTACCTTTTTAGGATGGGTGAATATGAGTGACGATTTCCTTTGGGTAGAAAAATACAGACCAAAGACAATTGATGATTGCATCCTACCAGATTCAATCAAGCAGACCTTTAAGGACTTTGTGAAGAAGGGTGAGATCCCAAACATGCTTCTTGCAGGTCCTCCTGGTATTGGTAAGACGACTGTAGCAAAAGCACTTTGTAATGAAATTGGAGCAGACTGTTATGTCATCAACGGATCCGATGAAGGACGATTTCTCGATACTGTCCGAAACAATGCGAAGAACTTCGCTTCGACCATCTCGCTTACTGCAACTGAAGCAAAGCACAAAGTCATCATTATTGACGAAGCTGACAACACAACCCACGACGTACAACTCCTCCTACGGGCAAATATTGAGGCATTTTATAACAACTGCCGATTCATCTTTACCTGTAACTACAAAAACAAAATCATCGAACCCTTGCACTCCCGATGCACCGTCATCGAATTTGGAGCAAAAGGAAAACAGCGATCATCAATCGCTGCTCAATTCTTCAAGCGACTTAACGACATTCTGGACAACGAAGGGATTGCGTTTGATCAGAAAGTTATTGCCGAACTCGTCCAACAATACTTCCCAGACTGGCGACGAGTCCTAAATGAGGTCCAAAGATACTCATCTAGTGGACAGATAGATAGTGGTATCTTGTCCCTTCTCGGTAATGTAAGTACCAAGGAACTGGTCGGGTATCTGTCTAAAAAGGAATTTGGTAGCGTTCGTAAGTGGATTGTTCAGAACTTGGACAACGATCCCAATACGATCTTACGCAACATCTATGATTGTATCTACGATGTCTTGAAACCAAACTCAATCCCAGAAGCAGTTCTGATTATTGCTAAGTATCAGTATCAGACTGCTTTTGTTGCTGACCAGGAGATTAATATCCTTGCAGCATTGACTGAGATTATGTGTAATTGTGAATTCAAATGATTTATCAATCCCAAAAAATTAATCTAGAGTTAAATGATGATGAGGCAGAACTCCTCAATACTTTTTTCTGTCTTGCTTATTATAGATTTAAAAAAGGAAGGATGAGTGAGAGTAATGAAAAATGTGTTCGTTTCTGTCATAAAAATATTAATCCAGATATGGACACAGTTTTGGATATATTGTGGTTAAAACTGCAAGATATTGACCAACAGGCACATGGTAAATATGATAATTTAAATAGTGATATAGATGTTTGTCCCGATTTTGAGGAGTGAGTTCAAATGAACCCTGGAATGATCTTGCGTCCTTTTGGACCAACAATGTATAAGAGTAAAGTATCTGAGGATTTCCGTAAGCACTTGATTGAGAGTGCTGCAAATGAAGATGCTCCTGAAATGAATTATACCCTAGCAGGTAATATTGATAAGGAGGTCACTTTCGATCTTCCATTGAGCATGGAAAGCGAACTGCAGTGGTTCGTGAATGACTATATGGAACAGATGATGAAAGCAGGTGTGCATCAACCACCAAAAGGTCATGTAGTCGATCGTATTGTCCTTGACGATCCTTGGATCAATGTTCAGAAGAAGGGCGAGTGGAACCCACCACATATTCACGCTGGAGACTATTCCTGCATCGTCTATGCACAGGTTCCCGATGAACTACGGGAAGAGTGGACATACGACAATCAACGCGGCAGGAACCCGACAGGAGGCATGGTTGAATGGCACTA
>JGI10211J14876_10000667_pt1 | contig 14753 bp, 15 predicted proteins | sample Etolagsediment_FD_14876 | JGI IMG/M metagenome (IMG submission 14876)
ATTTTCATAGTAACTAATATAAGCTGGACCATCAACTCTATGCCGCTTGTCGTTAACATACCACTGTTTATATTCAACCTCACCATCACTGTAGTAACTAATATAAGCTGGGCCATCAACTCGATGCAACTGGTCGTTAACACGCCACTGTTCACAACTAACTTGTCCATTTTCGTAGTAATTAATATAAGCTGGGCCATCAACTCTATGTAACTGGCTGTTAACATGCCACTGTTCACATTTAACTTGCCCATTTTTATGGTAACTAATATAAGCTGGGCCATCAACTCTATGAAACTGATCATTAACTAGCCACTGTTCATATTGAACTAGTCCATTTTCATAACGTTTAATTATGTGTTCTGATTTATTCATCTTTTACTCTATTTAACGATTTTAAATATTCTAATACTTCATTAGACGTGCCAATAATCCCACCATTTCCATATTTCTCATATCGTTTACGAACTTGCTCATTTCGCTTTAATATTGTGTCGGTCCATTGACCATTTCGACTTGCTATACGATCTCGTAATACATCTTCCGATTCGTGAATACATACTATAATAAAATTAAATTCATCTGAATGTCGTCTGATCATTGTACTAATTTTAAATGTCGGATCGTATAACTTATCTTTATCAGAAGGATTAGCTAATAATTGTAAATGGTCTTTTTTACGATTTTTATCATACGATACGTAATCGTATTGATCTAATAATTGATTTGCTACCCATGACTTACCTGATGCTGGAGCTCCAATTAACATGTACACTGTTTGACGGTCATCTAAGTATTTCCAAGTTCTTTTACCAGCTGTTTTGTATTCACCTTGAATTTGTTTTGTGATTGAAGATGATTGAATACCATATGCCTCTGCAGCATCCTTAATTGAATCAAATATTTCTTGTAAATCATTGATAACTTTTTTACATTTAGTTTTATAAAATTGTTCCATGCGTTGTTTTACCTCTGGGCGTTGTTGTGCCTTCTTAACACCATTGCTAACTTTTTTTAAGTATTCAGGATCAGAAACAAGTTGTTTCCCTATTGCACTATGCCGTTTACGATTAATGTCATCAGACCAATATTCTTTTTGCTTAATACTCTTATTTATTCGGTATTGTGGATCTGTCCATGCTTTTTTTACCATTTCACTTCTCTGCTGTGATAATAACGGATTATCTTTAAATCTTTGTTTGTGTGTTTTACTTATTTTTTTACGTACATCAATTGGCATAGTAGTACCAATTCTAGCACTGCTCATTTTCTTTTTACTTTCATCTGTGTATCGATTGTGATCTTGACCACCAGTTTTAAGATTGTAACCTTTAGGTGCCAAAGAGTTAAACTCTTCTATATAAAATTTCTCTAATCTATTTAAATCGTCAGTTTTGTACACTGTTGCTAACACCTCTATTGAGAAATTATCTTTACCATATTTACGAATAGCATTTGTAATAGCGTTATTTTTTCTTTTTGAATGACAGTGATCATTCCATCGACAATTTAATGGCTGTGTTGTTTGACCTATATATATTTTGTTATTAATTAGATTAGTTATTTTATATATAATCACGTTATCTCCTTCATGATATTATACCAAATAGCAATTAACACCACTGATGAAAATAGATAGGATTATAGTGAATTAACTTTTATTTTTACAATGAAACTCTTCATATTGTATTTTAGTATTATTTCGCTTTCCGTATTGTGTATGAAATTCAGCATGACAATCTCGACACAAGCAGACACCATTATTGATATCAAAACGTAATTCCGGATTACAATGAAATGCCTCAAGATGGTGAGCTACTAAACTCTTTCCGCGTACATTACAGTTATCGCAAGTAAAATTTGCTTTAGCCATGACATCTATTCGCCATTGCTTACCTTCTGCTGATTGTCTAATTAATGTGTTTTTAGGAGAAGAGAAGCCATCAAAATCCTCTATTGAAATATTACGAACAGTACAAGATGCCTTAATATGAAACTGTTTTAACTGTTCGTCTGTGTAATTTAAACATTGTCGCTGTCTATGTAATCGCAATTTATTTTTAGTGTCTTCTGTATGTTTTTTACCTTTAAATGCAGATACTCCACCATTTTTAGACCAATGATTATCTCTCATTTTTTGCTTAGTCTCTTCAGATACAAATTTAGTTTGATTTCTTTTTGCCGCTATTGTCGTTGGTAGATTATGGAAACATTTACTACATGGTTTATTTTTTCTTGATTGCCGAAGTAATATAATTCTTTCAATATTGCATATAGGACAATTATCTACAACTTTTAGATGCTTTCTAACAACACCATTTGATTGCTCAATTTCTTTTTTAGTACGGCGTGTAACTGAAAGATCTAAATCATATCCAAAAAGCTCTTTAGTTCGTTCACGATTAAACATAATAACTCCATAATGGTTGATATTTATTATGTTGTACTATAACGATATATAACTATGTTGATATAGGGAAATAAAAAGGGGTCACTTACGTGACCCCTATTTTGCGTAATAATTTCAACTAGTTATTAACGACCGACATTCTTAAATACGCAATTAAATCTCGGCGCATAAACAAATAGAGCTCCGTATAGTACAATACCAAACTCAAGTGCAGTAGATACTATCGCGAAATTTATCTTACTAAGTGGGGAAAGTTGCTTAAAGCGTAAACATTCAGCACTCATATCTAGTAAGAAAGCTTCACCTAGTCCTGGCTCTTTAGCTCCAGAATCTACATAAACACTACCAGCTAATTTATAGTTAGCAATAAAATACTCTGCACCAACTGCTCCACCAGCATTACTTCTATAAACTTTTATAGATTTAACATTTGAAGGAACATTTGCTAAAGTTAAAGAAACAACTTCACCAGCTGCAACTGTAACTGCTCCACCAGATAACTGAATAGGAGCTGACTCACCAAAGTCATTTACAAAAGTCATTTTATATTGATAATCTCCAGCAGGAATATTTCCACCAGTTCCAGCAGCAGCAGCTGTGAAAGAAGCAGCACCTAATACAGGAGCATTAGCATTGACGGCTCTTGATCGAGCTTGATAACGTGGACGTAAAAATAGATTTGGTTTAAAATCTACAGTACCAGCTGATGTGGTCATTTTATTCACATCATATCCAACTGTCTGCGCTGACATTCCTGGAGCGCTTCTGAATTGTGGATAAAATTGCTTAATAAAAGCAGATATAGCTAGAGGTTCAGCATGTAATTCATTTGGATTACCAAAGTTTTCCAAAGCAATAACTGATAGATCTTCAATATCATCTTGAGCCATAACGTTTCCGCCTAGATCTTGAGCTATTGATCGGAAATCTCCGAAACCAGCGAAATCACCTGATTTATGTTGCTCATCATCGTCGCCTTTCAACAGTTGTTGAAGAAGACCATTCATAGCAATTGAATTAGCAGGAAGATCGGAAACTGATCCATTCTGAGCACCAGTAGCAACATTAGCGAAATGAGCATGTCCCCAATAAAGTTCTCTTTCGATGTTCTTTAGGAGATGCATTGTTCCTTCTTTAGCTTGTTGAGCTACAACATCACCTACTGTAGTTCTAACTAAAGTCATTTGATGGGATACTTTTCTTCGTGTTCCAAAGAATACAATTCTCTGTCCATCACGAATGTAAGTAGAATCCTCTTCTTGAGGAGCTCCGCCTTCGCCCATGTAAGGACTAGAATCGGATCCGTATCCAACTAGTCTGTTGTACTGCTCGAACAAGTTATAAGCTTTGTCTACTGCAACAGCAGGCCAAAACTTAAGATTTTTCATGTCGAAAGTAATTGATTTTAGAGTTGATTCAAGTGATTCTGCCTGAAGTACGCCGCCGTAAGTAAGATCCGTAGGTTTTCCGGCTCCGCCGTAACCTGCTGTGATCGCCTTATTAAGTCGTTCAACGTCCTCTGGAGACACTAGACCCTGACTCAATCCATTTGAAATTTGATTAACCATGTCGTTGTTCATCTTATTCTCTCCTTAAGAGTTTACTATAATTTATATTTTTCAGCGATTGACATCAAGTCTGCATTTGAGCCAGTTTCAACCCTGATAATATCTTCTGTGTCTACAATATTTCCTGATTTTTTAAGTTCAAAAAGCTTATCAGCTACTTGCGCCTTAGAAAGAGGTGCTACTTCTTCTTCAGATTTCTTAAGAGCACTAAAGTTTTCAGCAGAAACGCCTTTTCTTTCAACAGGAGCATCACCGATCTCATCGATCTTTTTAATCAAGCCCGCAATTTTTTCTTCAAAAGAAGCAAATTTAGAATCAACATAAGATTTAATAAGTTCTTCTTGTTCTTCTAGAGATTTCTTTAAGCTATCTTCTTCTGGCATTGACTTATAAGCAGAATCTTCATCTTCTTTTTCGCCATGCTTTTTTTCATTATGCTTATCAATTTCTTTTTGAGCAATTTTCTTATCTTTTTTCTTATCTTCGTCTTCTTCGTCTTTTTCGTCTTTTTCAGACTTTTCAGCTTCGTCTAAAACGCCTTTTTCTACTTTTTTCTCATCGTCTTCTTCATCTTCATCTTCTGCTTTTTTAGCATCTAATTCGCCATTGGTAGGTTTGCCAGCAACATCTTTATCTCCTGGTCCTTCAATTTTGATTTCTGCAGCAGTAAATTTTGACTTCTTCAGTTCCTCTAGTTCCTCTAGAGTTTCATCGATGAGACTAACAAGAGATTTCGTTAATTCTTCGTTTTTCATCTCAGTCTCCTTAGATAGAGTAAATTATTGTCCTAAACCATTAAAATCTGAATGTCCAGGAACAACACGTTCATTGGCGCCACTATCAACTAACAGTTTATCATTAGCGAAACTACAAACAAAAGCAAATACAATTTGCTTTACTTCACTATCTATCATAACATTTAGTAAATTAGCTGAATCAACTATCTTAATCTTTCCAGGATTACCAATGCCAATCCCTAGAAATGGAGAAGAACTATCATCTATTCCACCCATAGGCTTTTGAATGCTAGCGTCTTCATAAGAGATAGTCCAATCTGTATCAACAACAATAAAAGAACCACTGTCAACATAAGAAATAGATCTCATGTCAAGGTTTCTTTTGAGTTTGTCTAGGATTGCTACTTTGTTACCCATTTTAATCTCCTTTATCGTTCTGTTACCCTTGAAATAAACAGAACATTGTTAATATTAATACCTTACAGTTTAACTTAAGATTTCATAATACCATAAGTGGCTGCTTAAGCATACTTATACCCAACCTTAAGTTGACTTAAAGATTAGTTAAAATTAATGTGATTTTTTTTTATTTATATAGATTATAAATATATGAAATAATTGATTTTATTTTTGTACCATAGTGTTGAATAACTTATTTAGACTGAAATTTTTACCACAATCACGGCATTTCACTTGATGTTTACTATGTATCTGTTCTTTACCGCAGTTATCACAAGTAATGTATTTAAAACGTCCATCACCCTCTAATGATTCAGATTGAAAAACACCACCACCCGTTAAATCAGTTGGAGCTCCAGCTCCACCAGTGCCAGCCATTAGTGCTTTATCTAGATCATCAATCTCGTCTATTGATTTATGAAACTTAGATGAATAATCATGTAAATGTGCTATTATTTTGCTAACTCGATCTGGATGAATTCCTTTATCATTTAATTGCTTTTGTATGTCATTAATATTATGTGTACCTTCATGGATACCTTTTGCAATACTATGTATCAGCTGTCTCTGTACAAACTGTTTTCCAGTCTTTAACGGGATAGAAGTTTCAGTTCCACCTGCAGGAGTATTTTCGGTTAGTGGGCCACTAGATTTGTCATTATGAAAAGTATCTTTAGCTATAGCTGGTTGAGCAGGCTTAACTACTTTAGATGTTCTATCAGCATTATATGTCTTCCCAGCTTGTGGGGTTACAGGTGTTTTAGAAGCAGCACTAGGTTGACGTATTCCATATGCTGTATTGTTTTTAGTCCGTATTGCTTTCATTAAGGCATTAATTTTTTGTACATTACTTAATACCTTAGATTCAATCGCTTTTTTTATTAATAACCCTGGATCTGTTGTTTTAAATTGTACTTCAATACCTGTTGCTTTTGCTAATTTTTGTATTTTATCTATATTAGCTACTATTTTTTCTGCTTGAGCATTTCGTTGTACATGTCTAAAAGATGGTATTTCTTCGTCTTTTTTAGCTAAATGTATAACTGATTTAATTAGATTTTCATCTATTTTATTCTGATTAGGATCTAATGATTTTGATAAGTTAAGTGGTTCTACTAACGTGGCTTGATTCGCAGGCGTGAACGTCAGCGCTATAGAGTGAACTTTAGTTCTTTCTAATCTGTTGGGATCTTTAACACCACGACTTATTACGCCACCTTCTACCGAGGCTTTAATCCTTAATGGACAATCAGATTTATGGATATTTCTTAAAATTGCTGCAGCCGCTTTTGCATTAGAGTGATCTTCATCGTTATATAAAACACCTTTAACATATAAATATGGAGCTTTTATTTTATCCCAATAATACAGTTGACGTTCATCTTCGCAGTCTTCAGCTTTAAATATTTTTTTAGCACCAGTTACGCGGCCAATGCTAGACATATATGATTTCCCGTGATTATCATTTAATCTTCCACGTCCAGCTTCTAACTCACTAATGTCGGCACCCTCAATTGAAAGTGTTTCACCTTGCGAGTCGCATAACTCAGATCCAGCACACATATCGACTTCTAATGATTTATTTTTACTCATATTTATCACTCTTTTTTAAGTTATCTTTAGCCCAAAGGGGTTGTAAGTTACTATAATGACAAGCTTTCTTAAACTTTTCAAGATCTTCAAGATCGAAACTAGCTAATGGCTTGATGTGATCTATGTGCCAGCCATTTCTACCGTAGTTATCCCATGTCATACCTTCTGTAAATTTAGATTCTAAGTGCTGCTTAAAATCCACAATAGAACAGCCTAAATCTCTCACTGCTGAACCTGTTTTTTGCTCTTTTTGAAGAGCCTTACGAATACGACTGCGCAGGTTAGTTGCTATTCTTGTTTTTAATTTCTGCTTAACTGTAGCTCGTTTTTTACTTTCTAAAGATCTAATGCGATCTAATTCTCTATTATTCTTACGCCATTTTTCCTGATGTGCTGCATGTTTTACACTATTCTGTAAATTCCATTGTTTAGCTGTAATTATTTTTTTTACAGCACGGCATTGCTTAGAGCAATACTTTTTTTGTTTTGATAATTCACATATGACTCTTGAACAAATTTCACAAGTTTTAGCCATATAACACTCCTATCCATAAAATATTATATCAGAGATACAACCTATAAATTATAAGTAGTAATATAAGTTACTTATTTCCAAAAAACTTAAAGTATATGATTATCAACACGCACACCAATCCGCATCCATATTTAACTATCATTGCTGTATTATCCATATGGATCATTAATGCTAATGTTAATGCTTTGTCTATTAACCACAAAAATAAAAAATATCGACTAATACCTAAAGCACTACGATATTTAATACATTTTTTTACTTGTGGAAGTGGATAAAATAAGCCAGCTAAAGCAGCTATCCATCCAATTATTGACCAAAAAGTTACACTGGCTCCATTGTTTATTACCCCTAACGATACTTTATTTCATACTCGGGATCACTTTCCTGAGTAGAATCAAGAACACCATCTCCATTGTATGATTCATTAATTTCCTGCATCATATCTGATTGTTTTATCTTTTCAAGACCTAATTTAAAACTTTTCTTAATTGTGTCAGTTGATACTGAATTCATATGAGCAATCTCAATATCAGTTGGTGGGTTTCCTGAATCAAGATACTCTGCTGCAAACTTGAAAAAACAATAATCTGACATTTGATGATTGATAGCCCAAGGACACCCTGGAAGGTTGCTTTCTTCTTCTTCAGTTAATTCATGCCCAGCGTTTCTTAGCTGTTTAAGACGTAAAACAGCTAATGGACAAAAGGAGCAAGGATGATGTTCTAATTTCCTTGGGCATCTTTTGTCCATTTTAGCTTTGACAATCTGTGATTCATCATTATTTGTCTTCACAAGCGCAATCATCCCCACAATTATTATCACATTTACAATCTTTATTAGCACACTTATTAAGTTCTTTTTCTTCGACAATTTCTAATTTTTGTGGCAATTCACGAATGCCTAATACCTCTATATGATGAAGAACGCCTTGAATATCTGCATCAAATTTATCACCGACTTTCTTGCCAATTAAGTCTTTCTTCATCTCTGGATAAGGAACTTGAGATACGCCAATTTTAGATCTAAAAATACCTTGATCATGTTCGGTATCGGTAGTTGAAGTAATAATAACAATACTTTCTTCTTTAACTACATCTCCAATTGAATAACTCATTCTTGCATCTTCTTCATCAGATAACTTATTGTATTCTTCTAATTTAATTGCATCGGCTAGCTTATCTAATTCATCTACATCAACTTTTAACAATTGAATCATCGCAAGAGTTCTGTATTGTAAATCATTAGCTAAATTCAAAATATTATTAGAATCTTTACTCAACATAGTTACACTGTTCATTAATTGTTTAGTCATTTGTTGAGTAACATTTACAGCCATTTGAGCATTTTGTAAATTCTTTTCTAAGTCGTGCATTTTACTTTTAGTCGATGGACTACTTTGCTGTTTAAAACCTTTCATAATGTCTCCCTATTATAAACATCCAATAAAGTCATATTTGTCTAATAACTCTTCTAATGAGTAAAAGTTTATATCACCTTTTATATCTTCTATATGTAAGTGCACAGTTCGTGGATACTTGTTATACATTATGAAGCCACCAACGTGCTCATAACTACCATGCTGATCATCTAAGGATATACCATCTCGTTCAGCAATCACAATACTACCATTTTTTCTATGAATAAAAATCATTTTTGCCCCTTTTGTTTCTCTACAATGCGATCCGCCATTGATTTTAGAATCAACACTTGCTCGTCTGTAAACGTTTTATTTTGTTCATTGCCAAATATACTATCTAATTTGCTGTTTAAAAAATTACGAATATCTTTTTCAAGGTCATCAAATATATCACCTTTTCGTTTAACAATTCTACTACTTAATATTGTATTAATAGCGTTAGCTTTTTGTAATCGTTTTTCTACTGGGGTGGATTTTTCCACTGCTGAGGATTGTTTATAAACGTCTGTAGTAGGTTTTGTATTATCTCCAGTTTGTACAGCAGATACATCAGATTCCTCCACGACTCTCTCTGTTGATAAGCTTGATATTTCTGTGTTGAAGTCGGGGAGAGTTCTTTTTTCGAAGCCGTCATTAATTAACCTTTCATACATAGCAATTGCTGTATTAAATTGTGAACGAGTTAATGGTTCATTACAGTCTACACATCGTTGCCAATGAGCTTCAAAATTTGGATCATGCATTAAAATGTACTGTGTATCATTTTGATCTTCAAAGTCCTTTAGTGCATCAAAATCTTCATCAGATAATTTTGATTTACGACCAAAAACTGTAGGCCATACTTTTTCACCATAGATAGTACGGTCAAAAATTACTTTTTTACCATCATATTGCATATATGTCTCTAATAATTCATCGACATAACCAGGACCAGTATATCCTGGTTCTGAATACTTTTTATCTGGCGCATTCATATGTACAACTTCGTATCCTTGAGTTTTGTAATATTCAGCAACAGAGCTTTTACCCGTACGATCGACGCCCTCTAAACAAATCCAAGTCATATATCTTCCTTATTGTGATTATTATCTTTACAATATAATTATACTGATTTATTATATTTGTTGCCTTTTTTTAAGTTCTTAAAGCTATCTAAGGGTTGTAAATTACTTAAACTCCAGCACTCTTTAAATTCCGGATCTGTTATCGATTCATAATTAAATAAACTATCTGGTTTAATATGATCAATTTGCCATGTTCTTTTATATGAACAATAAGCGCCATAATTATCCCAAGACATCCACGGTTCCCATAGTGATTCTAAGTGTATTTTTAAGTCATTTACAGTATACCCTAATATATCGAACGTAGATTTCTTATTCTTATTAATTAAATGCTGCTTCAGCCTAGAGTGTAAATTAGCTTTCATTGAGTAACGTATTCGTTTATGTTCTTTAGAGTATTTACGTAACTTATCGCTTTGACATGCTCGACATGTGCGTTTAGCATCAATATGACGCCTATATCCAACGCTTTTATTGCATATTGGACATCTTTGTTTATAGGTAATACACTTATTACCATTTTTACTGTAACGTATTTTAGTATCACTATAATCAACATTGCTATATGTATCTTTGCGGAACTGCGCTGTATTTTTATGTTTTTTACCATACATAGGGTTATTTTTAGGATCAGATAATCTCTTCTTTGTAGCACATGATAAACAGTTTCGAATTACACTAGATAATCGCTGATATCCTCTGTCTTTACCACAAGTATTGCAAACAGCTTTAAAATATTTATGATTTCCCTTCTTAATGTAATCTGATTCGTCAAACATGCTGCATCTCTTATACGCTTTTATATATAAAAATACTTAAATGAATCAATATAAGTAATACGATCAATATAAAGGACATCCACATTGGTGATAATATCCAAAACCATGGCCACAATATGTAGTTAGTAAATTTCAATAGAATAAAAAATATAGTAAATAATAATGGTAAGCTACAAATCGTTATACTCGTATGTGTCTGCGGTATCATAATCTCCTAGTGTTTTTATACATGGAAACATTATACTATTGTGAAATAAAAAAGGGTCACCGAAGTGACCCTTTTAAATAGAGCAAATAAGTGGGAGTATTTTATTTACTCATTTAAAGGATTTTTAACCACTTTTCCATTAATATTAGTTGCTGCATTTTTGCCAAATTTTGAAGATTCTTCTCGTAAATTTTCACGCCCTGCAGAAACAGCTGCATGTGCTTGTTGAGCTGATCTATCGCTCATATTAGCCTCATGCTCTTCTGCAGCTCGTCTCTGCTCTTCTTCTGCATGACTAGCTTGTTGAGCTTGCATTTGCATTTGCTCTTTCTGCATTTCTTCTTGTTTCTTTTGAGCATCCATAGCCATTAACATTTGCTGCCAATTTAAGAATGCTGGATCAGCTGGAAAATATTGGAGTTCTTTTCTTTCTGCTGCGCCTTTATCATTGAAGAAGAATTCTCGTATTTCACCTTTTGTCATATGCTTTTCAACATTAGCCCAAAAAGCTGCATTCATCGGTAAATCAGCAATTGGATGCTTCATACGGTCTTTTCTAGCTAAATCAAGAAGATCATTCATACTTTTATGAACAGTCATTTCAGCTTGCAATAAAGCTACTTCAGTTTGTGGTGTCTCATCAGTATATCCTTCAAATCTAAAGCAATATTTTTTTGCTAATTTAGGATCAATGGCAGGTATGATATCGCAATTAATAAAATCTTCAATAAACATTAAAATTGGATATAAACCTCTTTCCCTTGAGTATTCAATTTTTTGCTGATTCCCTTGTTGACCAGCTCCAGATGCTCTGCCTGTACCAGAGGTAAGAAAATCCATACCTAATTCAATAGGGTCAATTTGAAATTGAGTGCATATGGCTCGCATTAAATGCATATTGTAGTTCATATACTCCATATCACGTGCGTTACCACTCATTGGTAACCATTGAACATCATCTAATCCAGCAACAATCGGTGTTCTCCATGCGTTCTGCTCTTCCGATCTATAGTATTGTAGAATTGCCTTCTAAAGGCGATTAATTGTGATTGAGTTACAGTGCCCTTAAGATGTAGTAATCCTCTAGCTGCATAACCGTGTGTGAAAAAATTAGCATTATAATTTTCAGAATTTAAATGGTTTGATATGTTTAATATTGATAATTCTACTGGACTATAACAATACCCCATTGAATCGGCAAAATTCTGAGGATTAAATAACTTAAATGCCATATCTTCATCACCAAATACTGCTAACGTGCGATTATCAAATGACACTTGACAATATTTATATTTATCAATTGTTACTTCATTGATTTCATGATCCATTCTTGGGTCATTATCTGATGTTGGTTTATACATTTTTCTAGCAGCTGCAGCTTCTTGAATTATTTGTTTTTTAGCAGTTTCTTTATTAATATGATAAATTTGCTCTGCTGGTAATGGTCTAAAACGATGTAGTGCACCTCTTCTAGTGGATACTTTCTCAACAGCAATGTATCCAAAAGTTAATGCATCTCTAACTATCTTCTTTAAGCAATCACCAAATAACAACTTATCATCTGGAGGAGTTCCTTCAGTTCTACCACAATTGTATATGAAGTTTTCTAAATTAGCAATTTCTTCTCTATCTTCATTAGTATATTCATGTGATTGATCGAGCTTTATAATTCGATATCCCATATCAAATTTCTTATACTGTTTTCTACTAAAGCGCATCAATGTATCAACACGTACTTGAATAATAGCACTTACTAACCAATCTCTTAAAGAAACATCTTTTAACGTCTTATTAGTTAAACGCGATTGCTTAGATCTATAAATAGTTGACGTTTGTTGATGATCAAAATACGGATCATCAATGATAGCTTTTCTACCAATCTTATTTTCTTCATCTTCTAATGTCATTGGTGTTTCAACTAAATCATCACCATCGGCTTTCATTAATTCATCTATTTGATCTTTCTGACTCTTTGCTAAATATTCACCAAATTTACCGAAAATTCCCATAAGTACTCCCTCTTATATATATTTTCTTTATTTATTATACTTTATTACTTTTCTTTAAATTATCTTCTGCCCATAGTGGTTGTAAGTTACTATAATGACAAGCTTTCTTCAGTTCTTCAGGATTACTTAAATCAAAACTACTTAGCGGTTTAATGTGGTCTATATGCCAGCCGTGTAAGCCATAGTTATCCCAAGACATGATTTCACCATTCTTATGTCGTCTATAAAACTTAAGTTGTAAATGGATTTTTAATTTATTAACTGAACAACCTAAATCTTTAACTGCTGAACCGCCTTTTTGATGTATCTCTATAGCCTTACATAATCTAATCCGTAATCTACTGATTATTTTATACTGTATGTTGTTGATTAACTGTTTACGCTCCCATATCCTGTAATTATTGCGATCTCTATCGCGATTAGCTTTTCTCCATGCACGCTGTGCTAGCAATCGTTTATGTTTTCTACGTGTGTCTTTACAGGTCAATGAACAAGTATTACTGCTACCATATCCATTAAATAAATTACCACACATTATACATACTTTATTAAGCATTTAAAAATTCCATAACATACCACTACCATCGTCATCGTCATCATCATCTAAGTCGTTTAAGGTACCAATTTTACCTAATTTAGATATATCCTCTTCATTAATGTTTACTTGAATACCCATCACTTTTGCATATTCTTCGGCATTTGGTGCATGATAAAAATTACCATCTTGATCTGTTACTTTATTATCGCCTGAATATGCTTCACCAGTATATAAAAACTGTGCTTTACCTAATAATTCATGTAGTATATAGCGTAATCCATCGAGCCAGTGATCATTCTCTGTATCAATCATGTTAGATATAGTTCCATCAGCTGATGTCTTAAAGTGATATAAGCCAAATTCGTTAATTAATGATTGACATGTTTCTTTCGCTAAGACAATCTTTGTATCAGCTGAACCAGGAACACGGAGCAACTTCTTTATAACTTGTATCCCAGGATTTACATCTGGTTTATGTGGATCACAGTGTGACAGTAGACCAGCTTTTCTCATCTCAATAACAGATCCTTGACTAGCTTGATCAGGGAAGTATAGTTGTGGACGATATATATTATGATATTTATGCTTTATATAATGGATCCATTCTGGATCTGAAACAAAAGTCATACCATCTGTTTTAACAACATAAACATTATCTCGTTTATCAATAAAAGCGTAAGTAATAGTAGATGGTTTACTCCATCCCCAGTCAATTCCACCGTAACAAGGTATTTTTAATTGATGGCATTTCTTAACAAAGATATCATGAGTACATTCACCTGGAAACTCTTTACCTACTAAACGAAGCCACATCTCGTTCCAAGTTTTAACGTGAATTCTAGGATCGAATTCTTTATAGATAACGCCCTCTAATGACGGCTTTAAGTTCATTAATTGAGATAATGCCCAATCTGCACCTTCTGAGCGAACTTTCTGTATATACTCATCAATTGGTTTAAGCATCCACGATTTTGATTTCTGCTTTTTTGCATCACCTAAACATATAGCTGCAGCTGGACAAGTAAGACAATTCTCTCCAGGTAAAGTTACCTGCGTATATTCTCGTTTTTTCTTTGCATTTTTACGCTTATATTCTTCAGCTGATATCATTTCCATATCTTCTAACATAGTATATGCAACTGTGGGTGTTGTTCCCGATCTAGAATCTGGACATCTTTGTGAGAACTCTAATGCAGTCCATCGGCGAACAGTTCTTCCCTCTTCTTCTGCGTTTTCAATCTGTTTATTCATTAATCCATATCTAGATTTTCTCGTAGAAATACCAACTCTAAGTGCTCTTTTTCCACCTTTAGAATCTAGCATACCAGAAATTTCACGAAAAGCTTTTAGTCCTTCACCTGAAACAGTGTCAATTTCGTCAATAGTTACTAATGGTACGTGCGGACCATTTAATGCCTTTAATGTACATGGTAAAA
>JGI10211J14876_10000668_pt1 | contig 14742 bp, 15 predicted proteins | sample Etolagsediment_FD_14876 | JGI IMG/M metagenome (IMG submission 14876)
GGTTATTACTCACAAACCTAATCCTATATTCATGCTTTATCACAAGCCTGTAGGTGTGGTCTGCACGCATGATTTGAATGTTGAAAACAATATCGAACAGGCAATTAATTTCCCTCAAAGAGTCTTTGCTGTTGGGCGTTTAGATAAAGAATCTGAAGGGTTAATGCTATTGACCAATCAAGGAGATAGCGTTAATAAGATTATGCGCGCCGAAAACCATCATAGAAAAGTATACCGAGTTTGGTTAGATAAAATACCAACCAAAGACTTTGCTAATGCGATGGCATCTGGTGTTGAAATTCTGGATAGGATGACTTTGCCCTGTAAAGTGGTTTTGCTAGCTGATGGTGAAGATAAAAACAGTTTTGAAATCACGCTCACGCAAGGCTTAAACCTACAGATTAGAAGAATGTGCAAAGCCCTAGGATATCGAGTTATTCGGTTACAACGTATTAGAATTATGCAGTTTGATTTAGCTCATATTAAACCTGGAGAGTATCGGCTTTTAAACCCAATGGAGATAGAAAGGTTGCAAGCAGCATTGCTAGAATCAACCAGTTAAGTAGCGATGGATAAACCCTCTTAACTTGAAATAACTTTTGGGATGAAAAGGCTTGGCTTTGTCTCCTAAGGTTATAAAATATAACTAACCCAATAAATAAAAAATAACATAATCAAAAAAGGATTACATAGATGAGCCATAAGCACAAAGCCCTTATCGAAAAAGTATTTGCCCACCCAATTGCTACAAATGTTGATTGGAAAAAATTATCTCACGCACTAGAGCATTTTGGCGCAACGATTGAAGTATCAAGCAGCAATAAAGCAAAAATCCATTTAAAGGATCAAGAGATTGTTTTGGGATTGCCGCATCATGGTCATGAATTAGCGGATAAGTCTGAAATTACAAAACTGCGTCATTTTTTAGAAGCGGTAGAGTTAACACCAGATACAATTTAATCATATTGAATATGATGTTTGTGAATTAGATGAATAATCAAATTTCATCTAATTCACAAAGCAAAAAGGCCGGAATGATTAGTCATTCCGGCCTTTTTTTATGCCATGGTTGTTAGAAAGGATTAACCTTCGATAACAACGATGTTTTCTGCTTGAGGTCCTTTTTGACCGTCAGTAACAGTAAACTGTACTTTCTGACCCTCAGCTAGAGTTTTGAAGCCATCGCCAGAAATTTGACTGAAGTGAGCAAATACATCAGGTCCTGAATCTTGTGCAATAAAACCAAAGCCTTTTGTTTCGTTAAACCATTTTACGGTGCCAGTAGTGGTAGACATAATCTAATCCTAAATTTTCAATAAGTAAAACAAGCCTGATTATCAGGCGGAAATCTGAAGATGTTGCGGTTACTTATTGAAAATCAGAGCGAAACGAAAAACGGTCGAAATGGACAAACAAAAATAACAGCAGTAAATCTTACAAGAATCCATTATATACATATTTATTCAGAATAAAAGTTAAATTAATGTGACACCCATAAAATTTATGGGTTTTATGAGAAATGCATCTGGATGGTTCTAACATATTGAAGAAAAAGGATTTTTGCCATCAATGTTTAAAATGTTGTCGCTTTGTTCTTTATTTTCTTTTGTTTATCCACCAACCAAATGCTGAACCACTGAAGAACATAATTAAAGAGTAAGTTACGGCAGGAATCATCATGACTTCATTTCCAATCAAAGTGCCGGCCACTAATAAAGCTAGCGTTCCATTTTGAATCCCGACCTCAAATCCAATAGAAACCGATTGAGCATGAGGTAGTTGCGCTAGTTTTGCCATTTGATAGCCAATGATTAAGACTGAAATATTTAAAAGTAGCGTTGCCAGGCCTGCTTCGGCAAAGAAACTTAACATGTTATCTTTGTTCTTTAACACAATGAGCACAATGATTAAGAGTAAGAAAAAGATAGAAAACCACTTTAAAAAGTTTTCTAACTTAGCGGCTAGATTTGGCCAGCGCGATAATACAAACATGCCTAATGCAACTGGTATTAACGTGATAACTAATAATTGAATGATGGTTTTAACAACAGGTAAGTTAAATTCGGTACTGTTTTCCATAAAAAATGCCATACTCATTGCGGCAAATATAGGAATGGTAAATGGCGTAATCACACTTACTATTGCTGTTAGGCTGATTGAAAGGGATACATCACCTTTGGATAAATAGGTAAACATATTAGAAGTCGCTCCTCCAGGAGCAAGTGCAATAATCATTAAACCAACGGCTATTTCGGGTGGGAGCTGTAAGGTTATAGCAATCAAAAATGCAATTAACGGTAGAACCAGCATTTGCCCTATTAGCCCAAGCGTAACCGCTTTAGGGGATTGGCTAACATTTTTAAAATCGGCCAGTTTCAAAGATAAGCCCATTCCAAACATAATAAAAAACAGCGAAAGTGGCAGAATGACCTTGGTGAGTAAATCTGGAGACATGTTTTATCCTAAAGTTGGGTTTTAGCACATTGTATTCTAATTACATAAAAAATCTATTAACTTGATAGGGCTTTACAATCCATCAAGTGATTAGCATCGTATATAATCGTTAATTATTCAAATTAGAGAAAAGGCGTTTTCCAATGTTAATGGTTGTTTCCCCTGCAAAAGCGTTAGACGAAACTACACCCGTACAAACTAATCTTCATACTCAAGGAGCTTTATTGGAGCAAGCGTCTGAGCTAGCGGAACAGCTAAAGTCTGTGGGCCCTGTTGAGATTGGTCAAATGATGCATATCAGTGAAAAGTTATCAGAGCTAAATTATGAACGTTTTCAAGAGTGGACAATGCCTTTTCCTGAAGACAAAGCGAAACAAGCAGCTTGGTTATTTAAAGGTGATGTTTACCAAGGTTTAGATGCTTATTCGTTATCTGAAGAAGGTATTGAGTACACCCAAAATCATTTGCGCATTCTATCTGGCCTGTATGGCTTATTAAAACCTTGTGATGATATGTTGCCCTATCGTTTAGAGATGGGTACAAAATTTGCCAATACTAAAGGGAAAGACCTCTACACGTTTTGGGGTAGTCAAATCACCGACGTCTTAAATAAAGAACTGGCAGAAAATGGCAGTAAAACTTTAGTTAATCTAGCTTCAAATGAATATTTTAAAGCGGTTAAGAAAAAAGAGTTAGATGCTCGTATTGTTACGCCAATCTTTAAAGATTGGAAAAATGGACAATATAAGATTATTAGTTTCTACGCTAAAAAAGCTCGCGGTTTAATGGCGCGTTATGCAGCAGATAATAGAGTGGAAAACGCAGAAGATTTAAAGTTTTTTGACTCGGATGGTTACAAGTTTAATCCAGAGATGTCTTCAGAAACGGATTGGGTGTTTACCCGAAAAGTTGAACAGTAATAACTTTGTCTCTTTTAAACCAGCTAAACGCTGGTTTTTTTATATCTATGAATTAGACTACAAAAATTAAATTTAAATTTAAGAAGTTGGCTGATACAAAAATGAGTATGAAAACCCCACAAGCAGGAATTTTTAGAGAAAATGCTCAGCATATGCATTTTTTAGAGTATCGTTTAACGTCTTCAAATTTAAATGAGGTTAAGCAGGCTCTTGCAAAAGCGATTGAAAACATCAAGCCAGATGATATTTCATTGGTTATCAGTTTTGGTAAGCAGGCCTGGCAACATTTACAACCAAATTGGACGCCCGTAACTCTTGAGGATTTTGTCCCCATTAATGGTCAGCAAGGTCATACTGCTCCCTCTACTCAATCAGACCTGTTTTTTTGGATTCAAGGCATTGATATGGGTGTGGTTTTTGACCAGGCAATGCAAATTCATAATAGTTTGCAAAAGGTTGCCGAATTAACTTTGGAGCAACAAGGGTTTGATTATCACCATAACCTAGATTTAATTGGGTTTGAAGATGGAACAGCGAACCCTAAAACGGATGAATTAAAAATAGATGCGGCCGTTATCCCAGCAGGTGAGCCAGGTGAGGGCGGTAGTTTAGTCTTAAGCCAAAAATGGGTGCATGATATGGCTAAGTGGGCTACTGTTCCAGTGCATTGCCAAGAGGGCATAGTAGGGCGTACTAAGGATGAAAATATTGAGTTAGAAGGCGATTCGATGCCTGATGATTCTCATATTAGCCGCACTGATCTAAAGGTGGATGGTGTTGCGATGAAAATATATCGACGTTCAGCACCGTTTGGAACGGTTCAAGAGAAAGGGTTGATGTATTTGGCTTTTGGATGCGAGTTAATACGTTTTAGCAGTCAGTTAGAGAGTATGTATGGGTTAACGGAAGATAAAAAAATTGACCAGTTAATTAACTACTCTAGAGCAGTTTCAGGTTCTTATTGGTTTGCGCCCGCTGAAGAGGACTTACGTCAGGTATTAAATCTGTAGTGTGTTTTGAACTTACCAGGCCTGGTAAGTTCAAATGAATTCATCAATAAGTTTATTGTACTGTTGGTTGATCTTCTGCAAATAACGCATCAACCTCTTCTTTTTTGAAGCGCATATGAAAATTACACATTTCATTGTGAATAACAATTTCACCCTGTTCTTCAAGCATTTTACGAACTTCTGTCTCTCCTAAAGATTTCAGCATATCCTTTACACGTTCTTCATCTTTTGGGCATTCGTACATCACTTCCTCTGCCTCAAACAGTTCAATGGTTTCTTCGTGGAAGAGAATGTGTAGTAGTTCTTGTGAAGCTAAACCGGTTAGTTCTTCGTCTTTAACGGTAGTGGTTAAATGTAAAATTCGTTCCCAGCCGTCAGCATCGTGTCCATCTGTTTCAGGCATTTTTTGAATCATTACACCACCTAAGCTTGTTTCATTCGCAGCTAGCCAAATTTTAGATGGTAGTTGCTCTGATTGACTTAAATAGGTTTCAAATGCTTCTGCTATAGTTTCACCTTCGCGAGGTACATAGGATTGAAAGTGATGCTGGGTTTGTGTGTTTTCGAGTGTCATTAAGATTTGACCGTCACCGAGTAACTCATCCACACTCATTTCAGTGGTGATCTCTTTGTTAGTTTTAGCTACGCCACGCAGTTTTAAGTCATGTGTTACATCGACTACCAGCAAAGAGATTGGTCCAGAGCCTTGAACTTGCATGGTAATACGCCCATTATGTTTTATACCATTGGCCATGAAAACAGCCATGGCAGTTAACTCGCCAAGTAGTTTCACAATGCACTCAGGGTAGTGGCGATCTTTTAACATTTCCTGCCAGCTTTCTTGCAGGTGAACATGTTGTCCTCGAATGTTTAATTCTTTGAATAAAAATCGCTGTACGGCATTAGTCGTGTTGGTATCTGACATTTTCTATCTCGTAAATTTTTAATTGATGCTGTTTAGTGAGCGAGCTCTTTAGCTTGTAAATCTGCATGATAAGAGGAGCGTACCATCGGGCCTGATGCCACATTGGTAAAGCCCATCTCATAACCCGCTTTTTCTACCTGTTTGAATTCGTCAGGTGTCCAGTATTTTTTAACACCAATATGGAACTCACTTGGTTGTAAATATTGGCCAACGGTTAACATTTCAACATCGTGTGCTCTTAAATCACGCATGACTTGTAATAACTCTTCCATCGTTTCGCCTAAACCCACCATTAATCCTGATTTAGTCACAACATTAGGTTTTATTGCTTTAAAACGTTTTAAGAGGTCTAGGGAGGCCTGGTAGTCTGCTCCAGGACGCGCTTCGTCATAAAGTCTAGGTACGGTTTCTAAATTATGATTTAGAACATCGGGGGCGGATTGTGCAAGCGTTTCTAAGGCAACCGATAAGCGACCACGAAAATCGGGAACAAGTGTTTCAATGCGTAAGCTTGGTAGGCTACTGCGGAGTTCACTCACTACGTTTGTGAAATGCTGAGCGCCACCATCACGTAAATCATCACGATCAACCGAGGTGATAACCACATACTTTAATTTCATCGCCTGAACCGTTTCTGCAAGATGTTTAGGTTCGTTGGTGTCCAAGGCTTTTGGACGGCCATGCGTGACATCGCAGAATGGACATTTACGTGTGCAAATGTCTCCCATAATCATAAAGGTAGCCGTTCCATGGCCAAAACATTCACCTAGATTAGGGCAGGATGCTTCTTCACAGACAGAGTGTAGTCCTTTTTCGCGCATGATATTTTTAAGCTCAGTGACACGGTGCATATCTTTCGCTTTGGGCAACTTAGCTTTAATCCAACGTGGCTTTTTTAATTTTTCAGCTGTTGGGTCTGGGCGATGCTTAAGTGATTTGGTTTTATATTGGCCTTTTGGCATGGCTTGATTCTGTTCTTTCAAGCTTTTTCGGTTACCAATGGCATCAATACCAATCTCTTGTATTTGTGGAATATCAGACATAATTTTGAATGTTTCTAAACGAATAATAGAGGGTATTATAAAGGATTGTGAATTAGTCTACCGAACGATTGATTAAGCGCTTTAGAATCTCTGAAAGCACCAGGCCTGCTTGTTCTGTTGTTGGCTGGTTTTCATGTGCTAGGAAGTCCGAAACTTGAGTCATTAACATGCCTTGTAAGCCACATGGATTGACCATTTTAAAAGGCGTTAAATCCATATTAACGTTAAGCGCTAGGCCGTGATAACTTCTTTGTTTACGAATTTTTAACCCTAAGGAAGCGATTTTTTTTCCGTTGACATAAACGCCAGGTGCATCGGCACGTGCTGAAGAGTCAATTCCCAACTGTTGTAAGTATTTGATGATGCTGTTTTCTAGCGTAGTGACTAAGGCTCTAACCCCGAGTTTTGAACGTTTCAAATCAATTAAAACATAAACGATGGTTTGCCCTGGTCCATGGTAAGTAATCTGTCCGCCACGATCGGTTTGTACTATGGGAATATCTGTTGCATGTAGAAGGTGTTCTGCTTTACCGTTTAAGCCTTGTGTAAAAACAGCCGGGTGTTCCACTATCCAAAGTTCGTCAGCTGTAGTTTCAGTTCGGTTGTCGGTAAAGTCCTGCATGGCTTGCCAGGTGGCTTCATAAGGTTGAAGTCCGAGAGATTTAATGACAATATTCATGTAGTTTCGAGTGGAGTGGTGATTAAATCGCCGATTAAAGCGACATCAATACTTCGGGATGTTTTTTCAAATCACCATAAACACCATGAATTTGTTCAATGCAGGTTGCGTAGAAAGTGACATTGACGGAGATAAACTTCCCACCTTTAGAGTTATTGATGTGAATGTTTTCTCTAGGCGTACCAGGCGCGTGCTTACAGGTAATCTCAAAAACAATATCAATAAATGTATCAGAGTTTTTTCCCATAGCCTTTAGTTTGAAATCACAAGGAAATTCAATTAAGGATTCGTTGTCTGGAGTGTGTAAATCTTTAGTCATAATGTACTTTAAAACCTTGGTTAAACTAGCTATCTTTACTGTTGAGATTCGATAAATTTTTGTTTGTGTTGTTGATAATATTCACGCATTTTCAGCCAAAGGGTGCCAGGTTTTCCTGTACCAACAGGCTGACCGTTTAATTGCGTCACGGGTAAGGCTTCCTTTGTTGAACTTGATAACCATATTTCATCAGCGGAATTTAAATCGTCTAGGGTAATGTTTTTTTCAATCAACGGAATGTTGTGCTCTGTGGCAATAGATTCGATTACCATGCGCGTAATACCTGGCAAGATTTGATTACTATTAGGAGGTGTAATTAAGTTACCGTCTTTAACTATAAAGGTATTGCTTGCAGTGCCTTCTGATATATTGCCTTCACGCGTTATTAGAATAGCATCATCAGCGCCTTGAGATTTTGCAGCTAACTTCATCATCACGTTTGGTAATAAGGTTATCGCTTTAATATCACAACTCAACCAGCGGATATCATCTAAACTCACCACTTTAATCCCATTTTCAATGATGTTGTCGGCAACAGCTTTCAACGGGTTGGTATAGGCATAGATGGTTGGCGTTAAACAATCAGCAGGTAAGTGATCGCGCTGCATTTGTACGCCACGAGTTACCTGTAGATAGATATATTGGTCTTGCCAATCATGTTTAGCCACCAATGTTTCTAACATATCTAGCCACTCAGAATCACTGAATGGATTGGTAATGCTGGTAGCTTGCAGACTGTTTTTTAGACGTTGAATATGTGCGTCAAAACGGAATAGTTTACGCTGATACACGGGAATAACTTCATAAACACCATCACCAAATAAAAACCCTCTGTCTTGGGTTGATATCTGAGATTCCATCATTGGAAGATAGCTTCCATTTAAGTAAACAATCTGTTGGTTAACGCTATCGGTCATGATTTTTCCTGTAATGACGTTAAATTAAGTTTTGGAAAAAGGGCTTTAAATATTTAAAAATTATCCAACAATAGAGTTAATAAATAACTTCATTTGATCCATGATTTTCTTAAAGAAAGAACCTTCTTCTACAGCATCTAACGCAACTAAAGATTGTTCTGCAATCGTGTCAGTACCTAATGTAATGTGTAAAGTGCCTAGCTCTTGACCTTCTTCAATTGGCGCTTTAATTTCAGGGTGTACTGAGCTTTCGATTTTAATGTTTTTATATTGCCCACGTGGAATAGTGATGTATAAGTCTTCTGCTAAACCAACCCCAATTAAATCACGCGTACCTTCCCAAACCTTAATGTCATTTAAGCGTTGTTTAGACGCATAAAGTTGGTGAGTTTCAAAGAAACGGAAGCCGTAGTTAAGTAGTTTTTGGCTCTCTTGAATACGCATTTTAGAACTGTCAGTACCTAAAACAATAGCGATTAGGCGTGCTTCTTCACGTTTAGCCGATGAAACTAAGCAATATCCTGCACTTTCTGTATGGCCTGTTTTCAAACCATCAACCGTTGGGTCTTGCCATAATAATTTGTTGCGGTTGTACTGCGTAATACCGTTAAAGGTAAATTTCTTCTCTGAGTACCATTTGTACTCTTCTGGAAATTTTGATATTAACGTTTTGGTTAAAATTGCTAAATCATGCGCTGAAGTGTAGTGCTGAGGGTCAGGTAAGCCCGTTGCGTTAACATAGTTTGTATTGGTCATGCCTAAGCTCTTGGCATACTTGTTCATTAACTGAGCAAACACTTCTTCACTGCCAGCAATGTGTTCAGCTAAAGCCACGCTGGCATCGTTACCAGACTGAATAACCATACCTTTCATTAAGTTTCTAACCGAAACTTGTTTGCCTACTTCAATAAACATTTTAGAACCAGGCATTTTCCAAGCTTTAGAGCTGATGGTCACCATGTCATCTAAACTCATATTGCCATTAGCAAGTTCATTGATAACAACATAACCTGTCATAATCTTAGTTAAACTGGCTGGTTCTACTCGATCGTTTGCACGTTTTTCGGCTAAAACATGACCGCTATTAAAGTCAATGACTAAGTAAGCGTTTGCGGCAATGTTTGGAGCCGATGGAATAACATGCGGAGTAGGGATGCTTGGCGTTGGTAACGCCTCGGCTGATGCTGTTTGTATTAGGCTGAAAAAGCTTAAAGTTAAGAGCGTAATTGTCTGTTTTAGAGTAAGCATAGCTGCGTCTATTTCCCTGCATTTATATGGTTTAATCTGAGAGTTTAATGAAAGATTTTCAAAAGGAGTAATTTAACATATTTTGTATTAAATCTAAATCTAAACAAGATTGAAATATTTTGAAGTGTATTAGTAGATTGCTTAACTAACCAGGCCTGGTTAGTTATTCATAAAATTAACTTGAATTTAGTCGGTTAACAAGCGTTTATGGGTGTGGATTGACATGAGAATACCAAAGCTAATCATGAGTGTAATCATTGAGCTTCCGCCGTAACTGATAAGAGGAAGGGGCAATCCAACTACAGGAAGTAACCCGCTCACCATGCCGATGTTGACAAAAATGTACACAAATAGTGTCATGCTTAAACTTGCGGCTATAAGGCGAGTGAAGTTGTCTTGCGCTTGAGAAGCGATGTAGAGTCCACGTGCAATCACAGCTGAGTAAAGCGTTAGCAGGGTAATTACACCTAGTAAGCCAAACTCCTCTGAGAGAACGGAGAAAATAAAGTCTGTGGTACTTTCTGGAAGGAAGTCTAAGTGTGCTTGCGTGCTACCTAAAAAACCTTTTCCTTCAATCCCGCCAGAGCCAATTGCGATTTTAGATTGAATAATGTGATAACCACTACCCAATGGATCAGTTTCAGGATTCAAGAAGGTCAGTACACGCTGTTTTTGGTAAGCATGCATAAAGTGCCAAGCAATTGGCGCACTGGCAACCGTTGCAGTAATTGCCGCTAAGATCACTTTCCATGGTAGGCCTGCAAAAAACAGCACAAATAAACCACTCATAGCAATCAATAGAGAGGTGCCTAAATCCGGCTGTACAACAATTAAACTAGCGGTTAGGGCGATAATTAATGCGCCAGAGAAAAGTCTTTTAAAGCTTGGTGGAAACTGGCTGTGAGCAAATAGCCAAGCGACGGTAATAGGTAATACAAGCTTCATAAGTTCGGATGGTTGGAATTTGACCACACCAAGGTCTAACCAACGCTGTGCACCTTTACCGACATCACCGAATAGGATGACAGCGATGAGCATTAATATGCCTGCGGCAAATAGCCAAGGGGTAAAGAGGTAGATAATGTTTGGAGGAATTTGTGCAAACAGAATCATGAGTACTAGAGCAATTCCTATACGGATAACATGACGTGTTGTCACTGCTTCATCACCACCTGATGCACTGTATACAATAGCAATGCTGGTAGCGAGTAGAAGTAAAAGCCCAAGCAACAACCAACCATCAATATGTAAAGCATTCAATAAGCCTTTATTGCGGCGATAAACTTGTTGTGGTTGGATGTTTTCTAGTTTCATTGCTTGCTTTTATGGTTTGCTTTCAAGTTGTGTGGTTGTATCAGTTAGCTTTTCTTCAAGGTAGTGCTTCATTAAATTAACAGCCATTGGTGCGGCGGTTTTACTCCCGCTACCACCATTCTCAACAATTACGGCAACAGCTATCTTGGGGTTGTCTACAGGAGCAAAACCAATGAAAAGAGAGTGGTCATGAAGTCGTTTTGCAAGTTCATCAGCATTATATTTACCTTGGTTTAAGCTGAATACTTGAGCTGTTCCTGTTTTGCCCGCTACTTTAAACGGTAAATCTTTTCCATGCCTGCGTGCCGTTCCTTTTTTGCCATGCATCACATCGACCATACCTTGGATTACACTATCCCAGTTAGAGATTTTTTTGATTGCAACTTGGCTAGATGAGGAGTCTTTTAATTCATCCTTTAATAGATGTGGTTGAATAATTTTACCTCGGTTAGCCAAGATAGCTGTCGCTTTAGCTAGCTGTAACGGTGTTGTCAGGTTATAGCCTTGGCCAATCGAAGAAATAATCGTTTCACCTCGGTACCAGGGTTTACCTTTAGTTTCCATCTTCCACTGCTGTGAAGGTAATATTCCTTTTGATTCACCGATAATATCTATATTGGTTTTTTCACCAAAACCAAAAGGCGACATGGTATCGTGAATGGCATCAACTCCCATTGCAAGGCTCAATTCATAAAAATAGGTATCACATGATTGGGCAATGGCAGCATTTAAGTCTACTAAACCATGCCCAGTTCTTTTCCAGTCACGATAACGGTGGCCAGCAAAATCAAAATAACCAGGATCATAGATTTTTTTAGTCGGTGATATATAGTCGTTTTCAATAGCGCCTAAAGCAACAAAAGGCTTAATTGTTGAACCAGGTGGATATTGACCATTAATTGCACGGTTTATAAATGGGCGATAAGGGTCATTAAGTAGCCGGCTGTAATTTTTTTGATCGATGCCATCCACAAATAAATTTGGATTAAAAGTCGGCATACTTGCAAAAGCCAAAACTTCACCGTTTTGCGGGTCAAGAGCAATCATGGCACCTACTTTATCTTTAAAGAGTGATTCAGCGTATTTCTGTAGCTCTATATCAAGCGTCAAATGAATGTCTTCACCAGGTGTGGCAGGCAAGGTTTCAAGCTTTCTTAGAATGCGGCCACGAGCATTTGTTTCTATTTGTTGAACACCTGGGGAGCCGTGTAAGCGATCTTCATAAAAACGTTCAATTCCGGCTTTACCAATGATGTTGGTTCCTAAATATTCTTGCTCATTGAGTTTCTTTAGCTCTTTAGTATTGATTCTGCCAACATAACCTAAAGCGTGAACAGCGGTGCTTTTATGCGGGTAGACTCTTTTAAGGCGGGCAGTTAAAGTAACGCCTGGAAACTTATAACTTATAACCGAAAAACGAGCAGCTTGCTCTTCACTAACAGAAAAAGGCAGTGTGTAGGACTTTGAGCGATTCCATTTACGAAACTTTTTAAAGTAAGCTTCAATTTTTTCAGGATCACTTCCTTCTAATAAATTCATTAACTCTAATTCAAAAGCGTGAATATCCTCCATTTTTTCACGAATCATACTTAGAGCGTAAACGGGTTGGTTGTCTGCCAGCAAAATATGGTTACGATCGTAAATTTTTCCACGAGTAGGAGGGAGGGTTTCAACTGAGATACGATTGCCTTCAGCTAAGCCGTGGTATTGCTCAAAGTTGTACCATTGCAGGTGTGCCATACGGCCAATTAAAAAGGCAAATAGTAATAAGACAAAGCCATATGCAAAATAGAGCCTAAAACGAAATAGGCGTTTTTGCTGAAAGGCTTCGGCATCACTATTAAACTTTAACTGTTCTGACATAAGGATCTCATTGAGCAATCATGAGTTAAGGATGATTTTGAGTGATTTTATTTAATAATGTTGACAGAACAGGCCAAATTAAAATACCTACCGCGGGCATACTCCAATAAGGAACAAAACTTCCATCATCTAAAACAGGGCTGAAAAATACGGTGTTTAATGCTTGGTAGATAAGTAAATAGATACCAATAATAAAAGCTTGTTGCCAGGTTGGATATGTTCTGAATTGTAGGCGATTACGTACCATCATAAATAAAATTAAACAGTATAAAAGAGCGTGAGCCCCTAAGGTCGTTTGATAAAGTGTGTCCGCTAAAACACCCAGTAAAAATGCAGAGACGAAGTAGGTTCTATCTAAAAAGTGCCCGCTCCAGTAAAGCACTGCGATTAAGGTCATAGGCGGTAAAAACTCTAATGAACTATAGAGTAAAACCATGCTGTCGATAATTAAGCCAACAAGATAAGTGATTAAAATTAACCAGCGAACTTGGCTTGAACGAATATTGACAAAGCTTTCGGTCATTGTGTGTTCCCTGCCGGTTCGGTTTCATCAGTTTTTAAATTGAAATCTAAATCAAAATCAAAGTCATTGCGCCAGTCTTCAGCCTCTTCACGGTTAATGATTAATACTCGATGAGACTGATTCAGTTTCGCTATAGGGGTCGCGGTAATTTTAAAGTAAGGATTATCACCTTGGGTTTCAATTTGAGTGATTCTAGCCACAGGATAACCTGCTGGAAAAATGCCTCCTAAACCAGAACTCTCAAGCATATCGCCCACTTTAATTTCACTGTTTACAGGAATGAATCCGAGTTGTGCATGATCATGACCCGTACCATTTAAAATACCACGTTGACCCGTTCTTTGAATGCGTACAGGAATTTGATGATCTGGATCCGTAAGTAGCAAAACGCGAGAAGTCGTTGGGGTTAAGTCAATAATCTGCCCCATGATGCCTAAAGAGTCGATAACGGTCTGTTGCTTTTTGACCTTGTCTAAACTGCCTTTGTTAAGCGTCAGAAACTGAGATAAAGGGTTGCTACTGTAAAAGGTGATGGTGGCAATTTGTACCGTTTGATTGGTGATTTTGCCAGTTGTACCCAGAAGAGATTCTAGGCGTTCAACTTGAAGCTCAAGGTTTACGAGCTGCTGTTGCTGTGCTTTGAGTAATAGGATTTCAGTTTTTAACTGCTGATTCTCTCTTTCTAAAGCATTAATAGAGGTGAAGTCAGTCGTAATTAAATGGTAGATGTGCTGAGGGAATGTGGCCGCTCTTTCAATGGGGGTTAGAGTGGTGAGGAGGGCGCTACGTACGCTACCTAAAATTTGACCATAATGGTCAGCGGCCATCAGCACAATGGCAAGAATGAATGCAATAATGAACTGCATTCCTTCTTGTTGTGAAGACGGCGTAATGAGGCTAATGGGTTTCTCCTGAAAAGAGTGGTTTAAGCGCTGGTTAGTTTATTCAAAAGAAAAAACGTCAACACCTTTTTCATCCATAAGTTCTAAAGCTCGTCCACCGCCACGAGCCACACAGGTTAGTGGGTCATCAGCAATGATGACAGGAATTCCAGTCTCTTCAGAAAGTAGGGTGCTTAAGTTGCGAAGTAAAGCTCCACCACCAGTTAAAACAATTCCGTGTTCTGCAATGTCCGCACCTAATTCAGGAGGGGTATTCTCTAAAGCGGTTCTAACAGCGCTAACAATCGCTGATAAAGGTTCTTGTAAAGCTTCTAGCACTTCATTGCTGTTTAATGTGAAGCGACGTGGAACGGCTTCTGCAATATTAGAGCCATGAACTTCCATCGTGTCAGGCGTTACTTCGTGATAAGCAGTACCAATCGTTTTCTTAATTTTTTCCGCAGTGGTTTCACCAATAATCATTCCGTAGTTACGACGGACGTATTTAATGATGGCATCATCAAAACGGTCACCACCGACTTTAACGGAATCAGACCAAACAATACCGTTTAAAGATAGGGTCGCAACTTCCGTTGTACCACCACCGATATCGACTACCATTGAACCGGTTGGTTCGCTCACTGGC
>JGI10211J14876_10000669_pt1 | contig 14742 bp, 16 predicted proteins | sample Etolagsediment_FD_14876 | JGI IMG/M metagenome (IMG submission 14876)
CATTAAGTTCAGGTAGAGTTGTTAAATTATTATAAACACAATTTAATATTTTTAATTTATAAAACCTCTGTAGTGAAGGAATATAAGTAAGACCTTTGTATGAAACATTTATAGTTTCAATATCTTCAGGTAAAGAGTTAAGATAATTCTCAATATTGAATTTTGTCATTTTATTTTGATTTAATATTGGTATTTACATGATAAATAAAAAATTATTCAATTTTTTATTTTTATTTATTATATTATTTACCAATTGTTAATAGCATTTTCGAGCTCTTTATCATCATTATCATAATGTCATTTAATAACTTAACTAAATTATCTGGATGGTATTTTCGTTGTGTCATTGGTAATCTTATTTTAATCCATAACCAATTAAGAAATTTATTTTTATATTTTACACACATAATAGTGTATTTAACCTTTTTTAATAACTGTGTTATAATGTTGATTTCATTTTTATTTTTATTAAAGCAGATATTTAATTTATCATATTTATATGGTAATTGATTATCGAAACAATAAAATGTTTCTAGGGAATCATTGAGTACAGGCAAAGATGTTAATTTATTATGATAACAATATAATATTTTTAGAGAAACATTGAGCTCAGGTAGAGATGTTAATTGATTACTCCCACAATGCAATATTTGTAGAGAACCATTGAGTTTAGGTAGAGTTGTTAATTCATTATCATAACAATATAATTTTTGTAGAGTATAATTGATTTCAGGTAGTTTCGTTAATTTATTGTTATTACAATGTAAATTTTGTAGAATATCATTGAGCTCAGGTAGATTTGTTAATTTATTATGAGAACAATTTAATATTTGTAGAGAATCATTAAGTTCTGATAGTGTTGTTAAATTATTATAATCACAAATTAATATTTGTAGAGAATCATTGAGTTCAGATAGAGTTGTTAATTTATTATAACCACAATTTAATTTTTGTAGAGAATTATTGAGTTTAGGTAGAGTTATTAAATTATTATAAATACAATGTAATTCTTGTAGAGAATCATTGAGTTCAGGTAGAATTGTTAATTTATTATAATTACAATGTAATTGTTGTAGAGAATCATTGAGTTTCGGTATAATTATTAATTTATTATTAGAACAATGTAATTCTTGTAGAGAATCATTGAGTTCAGATAGAGTTGTTAATTTATTATAACCACAATTTAATTTTTGTAGAGAATTATTGAGTTTAGGTAGAGTTGTTAATTTATTATAATTACAATGTAATTCTTGTAGAGAATCATTGAGTTTAGGTAGAGTTGTTAAATTATTAAAATCACAATTTAATATTTTTAATTTATAGAACCTCTTTAGTGAAGGAAGATAAGTAAGTCCTTTATGTGAAACATTTATGGTTTCAATATCTTCAGGTAAAGAGTTGAGATAATTCTTAATATTGAATTTTTTCATTTTCTTATGTTGTTTTCGTTTTATTTTAATTTATTATATTGATTTATAAATAATTTATTTTATATATTTTTATTATATTTTATATAATAATTAATATAAGTTATAATATAATTATAAATCATTCATGTATTAGTTCATTATATAATTCATAAATAAAATATATATAGTTTCTTAAATTTAATTAATAATATAAATTTTATTTCTATTACGATATATACTTGGATTATAATTTGTATAATGAGGTTCTATTTTTACAATATTAGAAATATAGTGTTTAAATAATGAATTGAAAGTTAATTTAGATTTTTGATAAGTGCTGGCTAAAGAGTCTTCGATTTCTTGTTGATTATTAAATATTATTGTTGAAAAATATTGTAATATTTTTATCATGTATTCTCTTTTTCCACCAAAAAATAACTGATTTATATTAATGCCATTATAACGATGTGAATTAGGAAAGAATGAATCATATATTAATAATGAAATATCAAATGGTTCATAATACATATCTGGACGTGTCTTAATAATATGAGAATATTTTTTTTCATCAAGTATCATTTATAGTGCTTGATGATGACCGTAAAATTGCCAAAATAATTTTTTAGTTAAATCACGTAGTTGGTTTCCTTTATATTTTCCATGTAAATAAGATTTATTACATGTTTTATCTAAATATGAATTTATATTCAATTGTTTATAAATTTTTTCTTGATTTTCAACTACTAAATTTTTTAATGGAATTTTATGTTGTTTAAATAATTTTTCTATATCTGTAATTGTATGTGTAAAAAATTTATCCTTATTATATATAATATCTCGGGTTAAATTATCATCCCATGTATGAATATATATATCATAATTAAAGTTATTTTTCAATAATATATCTAGTAAATTTTCTTTGAAATTAAGAATATGTTCATGAATATTTCGGACATGTCCAGATAATAATATAACTATATTATTCATTTATATATTATTATAAATATTATTATAAATCTTTCTAAATTATTTATAAATAAAAATAGGTTAAAGTGTTGTTTTATAATTGCCATGTAAAGTTAACATAATGTTTTGAATTACTATTCTTTAGTAATTATATTTCATTGTAAAAATATATAATAAATTATTTATAAAAAAAATGATTTTTATATTTTTATTACATAATTTATTTAAGTAGATATATATTTAAAACATATTGAGAAAATGTCACACAACAAACATAATCCAGAAATTGATTTTAGTAAATTTACTAGTAATATACTTGATGAATCAAGTACAACACAAATAGTAGAACATTTGCATCATTATATTTTTGATAAAAAAAAGAAAAATGATATAAACGATATGAGAGAATTATCAAATTTGATACTATTACCAGAACATGTAAACCAAAAACCAAAGTTAAATGATAACATGATTAGTCAAATATATAAAATTAAGTTTTTGGCAGAAGTTCGTAAATTAATTGAATCGATTGCTAATTTTTTTGAAAGAGAAAAATATGATAAAAAAGGTAATCCAATTATATATGACATTAAACCAAAATCAGACTTTTATATTACAAATTTGAATGATGAAGTTATGAAAAAAATTTTTGATGAAATTGAATCATATATTGTTTTGTCATATTTACAAAATAATTGTCCTATTATATATTCTAAATTAAATAGTGGTGATTTTATTGAGTTACAAAAAGCAGGTAAAAAATTTCCTGAAAAACTAATTTTAGTACAGGTTGATAATGATGGTAAACCATCAATATTGAATTATTCATATATTTTTGGATACGGCGAAATTCCAAAAGAGTTGCCTGCATTTAAAAATGGAATTGAACCAGGATTTCATCATGATTTATTTTTAAAATCAGGTGTAGAATCTCCTTTTAGAGATTCATATACACCAATTTGTACTGATCTTATTAATCAGTTAACATTTAATAAAATTAATGAAATATATAAATGTTCATTTTTTACATATAAAAATCAAACTTATTTGATATTAATTGATGAAGATACACAAATTTCAGAAATTAATGAACAAGTAATGTATGCTGAATTTTATGATCCTAAAAAAATAAATTATTTCTCAGTTTACAAAGATTTTTTAGATATTAAAATCATTAATAATTTAATGGTTGATAATAATATTAATGACATTAAATATGTACTTAATGTCATCAGTGATTAAACTTTATCAAAAGTAAGTGTATTAAATTTATATTAAATAAAAAATATAAATGTGATTTTATGACATAATATTAGAATTTATTATAATAATTAACAAAAAATTTTACATCACTAATTTATTAAATTTTATTTATAATTTATTTATAATTTACGTTTATTTTTATAAAAAAATCTAATATAATAATATAACAGGATGGCGCAGCAGGAAGCGTGTCAGGCTCATAACCTGAAGGTCGAAGGATCGAAGCCTTCTCCTGTTATTAATATATTTTATATATATTTTATATATATTTTATATAAAATATATATAAATTCTACTTTTATTAAATGCACATTTATAATAACGAATAATTTATTAAGGAAAATAAACTATAAAATTATTCTTTCACAAATTTATTTGAAAAGTTATAACAATTATATTTAAAATAAAGTATTCATTATTAGATAGTGTATACTTTAATAATGGATGAATTTCTATCTAATTTTAATCAAGTAAAAACAAGTATAAATTATAATAAAGAACAATTACAGTTTATAAATAGTCCTTTAGAAACGAGTATATTACTTGGTATTCCTGGAGGTGGTAAAACACAATGTATTATTGGAAAAATAATACATCATTTTAAAACAAAAGAATTTCAAAAAACAAATGATTTTTTATTATTAACATTTAGTCGACGAGCGTGTCACGATTTTATTGAAAAAGGTTCAAAACAGCATAGTAAATATTTTAATAATAGAAATGTTCTTACTCTTCATTCATTAGCAGGTAAAATTGTTTATAAAATTTTAGAAAAAACATCTTCATCACAAGATACGGTTATTATATGTGCTTCCGAATTAGTATTAAAACATGGAATAGATTTAATGGAGATGAAAGAATTTAAAAATTTAAAAGTAATTTTTGTTGATGAAGCTCAAGATATATCACAAATTCAATATGATTTTATTATAAAATTAAAAAATTTTTTAAATATTCCAGTTATTATGATCGGTGACCCAAATCAAAATATTTATCAATTTCAAAATGGTAGTGATAAATATCTTATTGAACATTCAAAAAAAATATATACTCTTATACAGAATTATCGTTCAACACCTGAAATTGTTGATTTTATTAATCAATTTCGTCCATGGGAATTGTTAACTCCTAAAATGGTTTCAACTAAAAAAAGAAAAGAACAATTACCTAAAATATATGTTGGTTCTATTGAAGAAATTATTGAAAATATTGTTCAAAAAATTAAAGAATCAAAATATAAATATGAAAATATTGCTATCATTGGACCTGTAAAAAAATCAAAACCTGTAAATGACAGTTATACTAATATTGGTTTAAGTTTAATGACTAATCGTCTTCAAGAATTTGATATATCATATGTAAAACACTATGAAGATACTAATCAAGAAGAAGTATTATTAGATAAATTTAAGAAACAAGATGGTTGTATAAACTTATTAACAATTCATGGTTCAAAAGGACTAGAATTTGACCAAGTTTTTTTATTAAATTTTCATTTTAATACGTTTGGAATGACACCAAATGAAGAAAAATATAATGAATTTAAGTATTTATGGTATGTTGGGATCAGTCGCGCAGCTTATGATATGAATATATATATTGATCATCAAAAAAATTGCTGGTATCCATTAAAAGATTGCCCAATAACCTATTATGAATTAGAAAATATACCTTTTAAATATTTACCTAAATTAATTTTTAAAGAAGAAGTAAAACCGATGTATAATACAGTAACTGAAATATTAGGTTCTAAAAAATATTTTGATGATATACACTTATTTCATTTTGAAAATATAATACAATATGATGTAGAAGAACAGCCACTTTTTCAAAATAATGATATTTCATCTTTTGAATATCCTGAAATAATTAATTACACACAATATAGTGCATTATATGGTATGTATATGGAAAATATATTTAATTATTATTATCAAATTATTCGAAATAATGATGTTGATTTTTTAGTTAAGTTAAAAAAAATATTATTAAACACAATTATTATTCCTAAAAATTGTTTGGGTGGTTATAAAATATTAAAATTAAAATGTCCATTTATTGTAAAAGATTTAGTTACATTAAGTAGTTTTAGTAAAATAAAAAAAACATTCAAAAAAAGAGAAGAAGAACTGTACCAATATTTAGTTGAAGTATTAGATAATGATTATGAAAAGGAATTTTTCTTAGATTGTTACAATGACGTTTCTCATTATTCCAAAGAAGATTTATTATCATCGATTAAATGGATTGAAAAACAAAATAAGATATTTCAAGAAAATAAAATAAGCATAAATAATTATATAAATAACTATACTAATGATACATCACTTCATTATCACATTTTTAAATGCTCATTATTTTATTATCAACAGACCAATGAAACAGCTTATTTATGGAAAGAAACATTTGAAGAAGAATTAAATAGTATTAATTCATATGTTCAATTAGTTAAAAAATATGTGCAAACAATTACAGAAGAATATATTTTTCATCCTTTGATTAAACATAAAAAATTACCATTGGTTGGAGAATTAGATATGATATCAAATAATAAAATTATTGATATTAAAATGACTAAGAAATGTTCTACTAAACATATTATGCAATTAATATTATATTATCATTTATGTAGTCCAAATATTGAAAATCAATATGAATTAGAATTATGGAATTTTCATACTTTTACAAAAACAAAAGTAATTTTAAAACATGAATCTTTTATGAATTATGAATTATTAAAATTATTAAGTATAGTGTTAAAACAAAAATTAAATAATATGATTTTTTTCTATGATTTAGAAACAACGGGTTTATTAACAGGTGATGAAGATGTTGATATTATAGATAGACATTTTGAAGAATTTAGTACATCATGTGTTCCATCAAGTGGTTTAATAAAACCAAAAAAAAATAAATGTTTGAGTTTTGAAATAAGTTCTTTAACAGGTATAACTGATGAAAATTTAAAAAGATATGGTTCATCTTTAGAAGATTTTTATGAAGAAATTGACTCTATATTTATTTATTGTGATAATCCTATTTTTGTAGCACATAATGGAAATAGTTTTGATCATAAATTATTAATACAAAAACAAATATTAAAACCAAATAAATGTAGATTATTAGATAGTCGTGTTATATTACGTTTATTTTTAGAAAAAGATATAGCACAAAAAAGTTTAGGTAATATTTTTCATTATTTATATGGTTATAATCCAGTTGCTCATCGTGCACAAAATGATGTTCAAATGATGTTATTAATTTTTAAAAAATTAAAAATAAAAGAAGAAACCATTTTACAAATTTTTGGATAAATTAGTATATTATTTTAGACCCTTGAAGATTTAAAATGCCGTTTTAACGTATGTTTATTTGTATATAGTTCTAATTGGGTCGCTTCCAAAAACATGTCCCAACCCTTTCATATTAGTATAACATATTTCAAATTGATTATTATAAGATTAATTATAGTCATAGCATAACATTAAATCTGGTTGATTCTCAAACACAATTTCAAAATAAAAACTTGTATCAAATGAATTTGTTGTACCATCTTTCATAATTTTATGTTTCTTATCGATAATCTGTTTAATTACATTGTATCTTGGGTCATTTTTATGGATTATATTTACATATTTATAGTAATCAATCGCATTCTTTAGTTTATATTTATATTTGATTCGTCCATCATACTCAAGTATGATATTTACTAATTCATATGGAAGTTTTTTCATATTATTTAATTTTTGTTTTTATATTATATTTAATAATTTTAATTAAATTTTTTATTATAATAATAATATTATTGTTAGATTGAAAAATATTTATGTTATAATAAAAAAATAACATAAATAATTCACTATAATAATCATATTTTTTAATCATTTTTAATATTCTTTATTTTTATTTTCTTTGATAATATTATATTTATTTTATGTATTTAGATTTGAATAATGAACAAATTAAATTATTAAATATTAATTTCATCGAAAAATATTTAAAATTTAAATTAATTAATAATGATTTATATAAAAAATGGTTAAATATTATTTTAATGTTTCCAATTCATAATAAAGTTATATTTAAAAATTTATACAATTATCCAAATTATAAAATTCCAATATATAAAAAAATAAATACAAATGGACCTAATTTTATTATACTATCATCTGGACAAAGTAATGCTGGAGGATGGGGTTCTTTTTATGAACATGATAAATTAGATGATAAAATTAATGAAAATATATTTTCATATAATGGAAATATACAAAAATGGGTTGTGTCTAATTTATTAGATGAATCCTTAGAAAGTTTAAAAAATTCTCATATTCCAGGATGTAATTTATTTGCATTTCAATTTGCTAAAAAGTTAATAAAAGATTATCCAGGTATTCGTCCAGGTATTATTAATATTTGCGAAGGAGGACGTCCAATTAGTTTATGGGCTAAATTTAATAATAATGAACAATATTATGATGAATATATTAGAACATTAAACATAGTTGAAAAAAAAACAATGAAATATTTGTTAATATTCAAAAAATTGTAATTAATGCATTAAAACAATTATCATCAAGTTATCCATATAAAATAGATGTTGTATTATGGCACCAAGGTGAAAGTGATTATATTACAAACTCTAATGTTATATACTATGAAATAGCATTAAAAAAAGTAATTCAACAATTTATAGAATTAAATAATAATGAATTAATGCCATTTATAGCAGGTACTCTATTAAATTATTATAATAATAATTATAATAGTGATATAATTAATAATATTATAAGAAATATACAAAATAAATTTTATGGATTTGTCGAATTATCTAATTTAGAGTCCAATGAAGATGGAATGCATTTTACAACAAATTCTGTAAGAATAGGAGCAGATTTATATTTTAATGAATATAAAAAATTAATTAAAAATATGTTAGAAAAAGGTATAGAATAAATAAAAAATTATATTTTATATTTTATATTTTATATTTTATATTTTATATTATTATAAATTAATGAAAGGAAGTTTAAACATTAATTTATGTATAATTATATATATAATTTCATTTTTAATAATATTATCAATTGTTCATGATTTTAAATATATACATCCTCAAATATCTGATTTATTAAATATAAAAATATATGCTAAATTATATTCTATTATTACTATCATAATAATACATAGTGGATGGTTATTTTTAACATTTATGGCAGACTATAAAGGAACATCTTATTTTTATGGAATACCAAGTTGTTTATTTGTTTCATATATTATATTATTTGTTTCTTATATTCCATATGAAGAACATATAAATTTAAATGAAGAAACTAAAAATATTAATAAAATGTTAAACGATATAATTTTTATTTATTTTATGTTTATATTATTAATAACTATTATACCAAATGAATATAAAAGAAATATTGTATCAATAATTCAAAATAAATTACATTATTATATTTTTAATGTATAAACTTGATATATAAATAAATTTTTATATTACATATTATTATAAATGATTCCTATTTATAATAATGATTTAAAATATGGTAGTTATATTTTTACAAATCCTGGATTATATCAATTAAAAGAAAACATAATTTTTCATCCAAATCCAGATAATGATTTTAAACCTAAAAAGGAACAGTTTGAAAAATACCCCCCTCATAAAGGATATGTATTAGGATTTTTTGCTGCGTTTGTATTTGAAAGTGAAGATGTTATTTTTGATCTAAATGGTTATACAATTGAATGTTCTATAGAATTTGCATTAAAACAAAGATTTTTTGCATTAATTGAATTAGCAAGTAGTCCATTTATTCCAAAACAAGGTCCAGCTAATTTTGGTTCAGATATAATATTTGTAAAAAATTGTTTTATTAAAAATGGTACTCTTGGTTTAACATCACATCATGGAATTCATGGTAATGGTATGTCTAATATTTATATTAGTGATTTAATATTTAATAATTATGAAGTATCTGGAATATCATTAAATGGAGGAACTTACATAATTATAGAAAATTGTAAATTATGTGGAACGTCAACTAATGTAAGTATGTTATCTACTTATAGTCATGCTAAGTTTGATTTACCTTTTTTAAAAAAAATAGTAGATAATGATCCAACTAAAGTATTAGAAATATGCAATGGACAAAGTAAAACAATCCAGCAAATATATGACAATGTTCAAAATGAAATAACTAAATTTGAAAGTTATGTTTTACATGGAACTTCATATAATGGAATCTTTAAAAATAATATGAAATTAGTAGATGATAATGTATATGGAATATCACTTAATTCATTAGGTGTATTAGTTAATGATTTTAAACCTTTACGTGATAAAGATACAATAGGTAATGAAAATATTATTCTTAAAAATATTATAATTGATGATACAATGTCAAATGCTAATGAAATAATTGGATTTTTTAAAAATAAAATTGATGGTGATAATACTGATTCATCTTATGGAAAAAGTGAATTTGTTGGTCCAGTTGGTGATGTATTCGATCTAAAAAAATGTATAGATAGTAATGGCCATTATAAATCGAATGTTATAGGTGATATGCAATTAGCAATAAGCAAATATGCAATTGATCAAAAAGATTTAGGTACTTCAAATATTGATGACTTTACTATAAATGAATGGTTACCAAGTACAAATATTAATATGAAAGAATTATGTGATAATGGTTCAAAATATTATTGGGTAAATGGACGTGATTCAATGAGTCATGTAATGAAAGGAAATATTGGATTATTTATATCACAAGGATTGAATATATGTATCAAAAATATAATTATAAACGGTGTATATAATTTTGGAGATTCTAAAAAACAAAATAGTTCTCAATCTATTGGTATAGGAATATGTGGAAGTGAAAATATTCATATTAAAAAGTATATAATAAAAAATATTTGTTCATATAATGGAAAAGAAGAAAATATTAAAATTATAAATTTAAATAAAAATATAAGTATTAAATAAAAAATATGAGGTATTAAATTTTATTATTATTTTTCTTTTTCAAGGTAAAATATTTTTTCTTTTGTTGTAACAAAAAAAGTTCTAATATTTGTTTGTAAAATTATATCTGATAAAAGTATATCATTATTTTTTTTTTTATTCATATAAATTATTTTATTTATTTCAATTATACAATTATTTATATTATATTTATTTTTTAATGTTTCAAATATATATCCTATTGTTGATAATGAATCAATTATTTCCCATCTTGTAAAACGTTTATTTATTATTAATACTATAAAATTTTCATTCATTTATTATTTATAATATATATTATAATGTTATACCATTACACTAATTCTATATAATACTTAATCTTTTATTTTCTTCATAATATTTTTTATTTTTATTTTTTCTTTCATTTTATAAAAAATTTATTTTCCTCTATTAAATCGTTTTTTATTTTATTAAATTATTATTTTTAATATATAATTTTTTAATAATTGAATGTAGAAAATCATTATTTTTAATACTTTTATAACTTGTCGATATATATAAAAATCCGTTTATATTGATTAAATTATAAAAATATAATAATAGTAATCATTTTTTAATTTTATTAACAAAATGGTTATATTTTGATTTTATTATTTGTATAATATTGAATAATAGATAAATAGTATTTTTTTTGATTATTATTTTTAGATGTATTATATTTTTTGAGTGCTCTAATGTAATACCAATGTTGGGCATTTTGGTAACATGGAAGATTCGTTTGATTACAATAATTTTTTTTAGAAAACATTTTAGTATTTATAATATATAAATATATTTTATAAAAATTCGTAAAATAAAAATTAAAAAATACTATAGCATTCTTTTATGAAATCATATACTTCTTTAGAAATGCGAGGATTTTTATTATTCGTTATTTGTAATGTGTACATATCATCTAAAAATTTATCAATAATTATTTTGTGATTTTCAAATAAATAAATTTTATCAATCAATAACTCATTATATTTTTCAAGTTCATTTTGTAAATAATTTATTGCATCAATTGAATTTAGGTCATTTGATAAGCGTAATATACAACCCTTTTTTAGAAATTGTTGTGTTAATGTAGTACGTTTTTCTTTTTCTTTTTCTTTTTCTATTAGAATTTTTTGTCTTTCTATTTCATTTTGTTTTTTTTTTTCTTCTTCTATTTCAAACTCAAGTAATGATAAAGAAATTGCTTTTTGTAATTGTTTTTCTTGAATATATAATTGTTCTTGTTCATCATCATTAAAAAAATGATAATCATCATCAATCATTCTTTCATTTTTAATTAAATCAGGAGGACGTATTTCTTCATCCATAATTAAAAAAAATTTTTTATTAAAAATAAATATTAAATTAATTTTATATATTTTTNAAAATAAAAAATCATTTTTTTACAATATGATANGTAATAAATAATAAATAAAAGTATCAATAATAATATATGACTATTATTATTATTATTGATACTTTTGGTGGGTTATGTAATCAATTTTATGATATTAATTGTACTATTAATTTTTGTTTAATTAATAATTTTAATTTTTCATTTCGTTATTGTTCATATCGAAATAATGATTTAAAGACATGGTATAATAAAAATTGCGAAGATTTATTTGATTGTTCTATATTTAAAAAATATAAAAATTATATTGAATTCAATACATTAAANTTAGATGAAAATAATACATTTAATTTTANTGGAAAAAANTCAAATCAANTTTTTACAAATAATTATTTAAANGAAATTAAGCAAATAAGTCATAAATTTGTAGTACTAAAACAATTTAATGTAACTTATAATTTTCATANAATAATTGATAANATTAATNCATTTATACTTCCTTCAAAAAGATTAATAGATATATACAGAAANATAAAAGATGAATTATTAAATATAAATGAAGAATATAATTTTATTCATTATCGATATGAAACAGATTTTATATCTTTTTTTAAAATTAAAATAGATAGTTTAGAAAACATTATATCAAATGTAAAACCATTATTTAAAAATCCTGATCTAAAAATATATATAGCAACAAGTAATATAAAAAATATTATTAATACTAATAGTAATTTATATGATAAAATTATTTCAAAAAATGAAGATAAATTAAATAATTATAATTTTGAAGAATTAGCCTTTATAGACTATATGTTTGGATTAAATTCTAATGAAGTATATGGACATTCTAAATCATCATTTTCTACAATGTTAAATAGTTTAAAATCAACAAATAATTATTATGATTTGAAATAATCATAATTGTTCACTACAAATATTCATAATTTATAAAGGTATTGTTAAATACATAATATTTCTTTAGATGCCCTTATACCTGTTAATATAGCAGCTTCTACTGTTTCTGTGACATTTTCTGATGTAGATACACCTGCAAAAAATATTTTATGAAAATGTTGTCTAATTATTTTGAAATCATTCATAGAACCTTCTAGGTTTGGATGAGAGTGTGCAGAACCTAATATATAAGGATCTAATTTCCAGCGTGTCACATAAATATCTAATGGCTCTGGAATATTTTTTCCAAATATTTTTTTTAAATTTTTCATAGAAATATCTTTTAATTCTTTATCACTTTTATACACATATTTTATATCGGGTCCAGATAAATTTGTATAAAGTATATTTTTATTCGTTTTAATTGGTAAATTTTGCCATTGTGTGCATAAACCTCTGTGATTCTTATCAGCATAATGAAAAACATGGATATCAGGATCCCAAAATTTAGATGGAAAACTTAAAAATATTTTTTCATGTGAACCTGTAGATATATGTTTTAATGAATTAATTTTATCTTGAGGCAATGGAGGAAAAAAGGAAATATTTCCTTTTTTCAATACACCTAATGGTATTGTTAAAATTAAATATTTTGATTTATATATTTTATTATCTTTTGTAGTAATTGTAACAATATCATCTTGTATAATTTTTATTACTTCAGAATTTAATTTAATTTTAATATTTTTTGATAGTTTTTTTATTAACTTTCCATAACCATCAATAACAATATCTCCATTTGGTTCCCAACAATCATAATTCTTACATCTCATTAAATCCGCATTTAAACTACAATGTTCTGTACTTCTATTGATAAAAGCGTTTATTATATCTTCTTGTAAATTATATTTTTTTAATATTTTTTTAATGCAATTAGAAAGTATCATTTCAGGATTTTTTTTACATTCTTTACATATTAATTTTGGAAGTTTATGTAATATTTTTAATGCTTCTTTATCAGTAAATAAATTTCCATTACTATCATAAATATGGATATTTTCTTTATTACTTAGACCACGTGATTTAACATATTTAATATTAAATTCATCTAATAATTCTTTTAACATATGTATCTTAATATCATAATTTTTCCATACATCTTGTTTATAGTGTAACCATGCAGCTCCAAGTGGTATTTTTCCAAAACCTTTAATATTAGTATCATAAATTCGTCCACCTATTCTATTATTCGCTTCTAGAATTAATACTTTTTTACCATTTTGTTGTAGATAATTTGCTGCTGCAATACCAGAAGCTCCAGCACCTATAATAATAACATCTAAAATTTCATTTTTATGTAATCTGTTTATTTTATGAATTTTTATTTTATTGAAATTAAAAGAAAATTTATAATTATTACAATTTATATTCATTTTATTAAATATATTATATAATATATTAAATATATTATATAATATATTAAATATATTATATAATATATTTAATAAATCATAATAATAATTTATTATATTTATTTATTATCATAATCTTCGTTATTATATTTAATATCATTATATTTTATATTTTCATCAATATTATTAATTTTATTAATATTATCATTACTTTTATTATAATTATTATTACACTATTATAATTACTATAATAATATTATAATTACTATAATAATATTATAATTACTATAATAATATTATAATTACTATTATCAATACTTGTGATTTATGTGGAAAAATGAATTATTTTGTTGGAAATAGCAATATTTTTGGTGACATTAATTTAAAATTGAACTTGATAGAGATTATCAGGCTGCAAGAAATATTTTA
>JGI10211J14876_10000671_pt1 | contig 14735 bp, 15 predicted proteins | sample Etolagsediment_FD_14876 | JGI IMG/M metagenome (IMG submission 14876)
CAAGAGTATTTCAAAGAACTGTTGGACACTGACATACGAAAAGCGATTTACGAGAATTCTTTAGACAAAATCGAAGAGGAAATGACTCCTTTTGGGTTTATTGAGTACGGAGATTCTGTTGAAGACACCTTCGTGGACGAATCAGGAACACTTTGGACAGTGGACAATGATCCGTCTCGTCAGTGGTGGAATCTCGATCAAGACAACCGGGGATCCTCTGGATGGTATTGATGTCAAGATTTGAAAATCCATAAATAAGACCGAATAAAGTTATCTAATCAAGGAGATATTCATGGGTTTTCAAGTTTCTCCAGGCGTAAATGTCACTGAGAAGGATCTCACAAACCTAGTACCATCTGTAGCAACAACAACAGGTGCGTTTTGTGGTTACTTCAACTGGGGTCCAGCAGAACAAATCGTCCAGATCGACAGTGAGCGATCTCTTATCGAAACATTTGGTTATCCAAACAACAAAAACGCAGAGTATTGGTTCTCTGCTGCAAACTTTCTGAGTTACGGAAACGATCTTCGAGTGGTTCGCAAGACTACCGCAGGAGCAGCAAACTCCATCGTTCGTGGGTTGGCAGAGCAAGGTGTTTCAAATATTTACGACTTTACCGGTGGACTTACCGGTGGTACATCAGGCATTCTCATCAAGAATGCAGATGACTACTATGATGGCATTCCGGTAGTAGGTGTTAGTGGTCTTGGTGGTCCAGACGAAGACTCACTTGGTATTGGTGGTGCAGATTATGTTCCTTTCGTTGCGAAGTACCCCGGTGGTTTGGCAAATAATCTCAGCGTTTCGATCTCAGATATACCAGAAGAAATTTTTTATGGTGGAATCACTACACAGTCAGGCTCCGGTGTCACATTTATCACTAGCAACAACGAAACAGTTCTCGCTGGTGTTTTAGAAGTCGCTGGTGTTTCGACAACAGTTAGTGGGGGCGGTGGCGATGCCGGCGGCATCGGCAGCGACGGTGGTGGTGGAAATCAAACTATCATTGAAACAATTCCACTCGACTTTGTTGGTCAAATAGCAAGAGGTGACTATGTTCGTCTCAGCGGAACGAACTCAATTTACACCGTAGTTGGATTCAGCGGTGGTACTGCATCACCTTCAAGTGCAACAATCAACGTTGACAATGTTACTAATTCAAACCACTACAACGAAGCGACTAACTACACACATGTTTATGTAACACCGGAACTTCTTCCAGAAGATGTCGGTTCTGGTATCACCGCAACCGTTCTGTGGAGATATAACGAAAACTTTGATCGTTTCCCAACAACATCAACACAAGCAGAAACATACGGTCTGAGAAACGACGAAGTTCAAATCGCAGTAATTGACCGAACAGGTCTTATTTCTGGTGCGCCAGGTACTGTTATTGAAACATTCACCGGTTCCAAAGCAAGAGATTCAAAGAAGTTCGATGGAACTTCCAACTACTATGTAAATGTCATCAATCAAACCTCCAAGTATATCTGGTGGGGCGATCACCCAGCGGGTGAACTTGTAAATCAAGACGGTATCTTCGGTGGAATAACCGCAGGTAGACCTTGGGGCGATTCATTTGAGGAAATTCGCACCGGTGACGGAGATTCCGGTCAAGGGACTAAGTTTGAACGTCTTGTTCGTAACTTCTACGGTGACATGAATGCAGGTATCGATGGTTCTACCGCAGAACTGTTCTCGGGCGCCAATAACGACAGACTCTACACAAACGGTTATGAATTGTTTGAAGACTCTGAAACTGTCGATATCGCACTTATCGTTGGTGGTCCTGCCGAATCAACACTTGCAAAGAAACTCGTTGAACTTGCAGAAAAGAGAAAGGATGCCGTAACATTCCTCTCTCCTATTCGTACAGCAGTTGTAAACAACAACACACCAAATCTTAAGGTATCTGCTGTAGTTAACTACTACAATGTTCTGTTGAACAAGTCGTCTTCGTACGGTTTCTTTGACAGTGGTTGGAAGTATCAATACGATCGTTATAACGATGTGTATAGATGGATTCCTTTGAACGGAGATACTGCCGGTTTGACAGCAAGAACAGAATTCAATACTGACGCTTGGTTCTCTCCAGCAGGTTTCAACCGTGGACAGATCAATAATGTTGTCAAGTTGTCATACAACCCAAGCAAGTCTCTTCGAGACACACTCTACAAGAACAACATCAACCCTGTTGTTTCGTTCCCCGGAGAAGGAACAATTCTCTATGGTGACAAGACAATGCAGAGAAAGGCTTCTGCATTCGATCGACTGAATGTCAGACGACTCTTCATCGTTCTTGAAAAGGCTATCGCAACCGCTGCGAAGTTCTTCCTGTTTGAATTCAACGATCAGTTTACTCGCGCACAGTTTGTTTCCACAGTTGAGCCATTCTTGCGTGAAGTAAGAGGTCGTCGCGGTATTACAGATTTCCGTGTAGTTTGCGACGAAACAAACAATACTGGAGATGTAATCGACCGAAACGAATTCGTTGCAGACATTTTTATCAAGCCTGCTCGTTCAATTAACTACATCCAACTCAACTTTGTTGCAGTTCGTACGGATGTCAACTTTGAAGAAGTTCTTGGAGCCTAATCAGATCACCTAGATATCTGAGGAGAAAACAATCAGATGAACATTTCAACTTTTCTTACAAATCTTAAGTCTAAAGGAATCGCTCGTCCGAACCTCTTTGAAGTTACTGGTGTAATTGGTCCTAGCGGAGCATTGAACCCAGTGTCTGAATCGATCTATGTTCGATCAGCGAGCGTCCCACCGTCAACACTCGGTGAAATCACAGTTCCTTACCGTGGTAGAGTAGCAAAAATTCCAGGCGATCGAACATTCGATAACTGGTCAATCACAGTAATCAGCGATGAAGGCTACGATCTTCATAACCGATTCCTTCGTTGGGCAAACTCCATCAACGGAGTTGAAACCAATGTCGGTGAAGGAACAGGAGCAGGAGAAATTTTCGGTGCCCCAATCTATCAGGATTGGCAAGTTTCGACTCTTGCAAAAGACGGTTCTCGTACAAGAACATGGAATCTTGTAGGTTGCTGGCCTATTTCAATCGGTGCGATTGAAGTCGCAGCAGATTCAAATGACAGTTTTGCGGAATTTACCGTAGACATTGCTTATCAATACTACACAACTGAAGGTGTAGTCTGATTCAAACAACAATGGGGTTCTAATGATTGATTTATTTGGTTACACTTTTGGTAAAAAGAATCCAAAAATAGGCGCCGAGTCTCTGTCAAAGAGACCGGTGTCTTTTGTTCCACCGGATAGCGAAGACGGTGCATCGTTTGTTGATGCAACCGCAGGGTTTTTTGGTTCGATTGTGGACTTCGACGGTCAAATCAAAAACGACAGACAACTTGTTTACAAGTATCGAGAAATGTCCTTACATTCTGAAGTTGATTCGGCAATCGATGATATCGTTAACGAAGCAATCGTTATTGATGATTTAAAAAATATTGTCGAATTAAATCTAGATCATGCCGATATGACAAATGCGACCAAGGACAAAATTCAGAAAGAGTTCGACGAGATTTTAAACCTTTTGAATTTTCATAACAAAGGTTATGATATCTTTCGTAAATGGTACATTGACGGAAAAATTTTCTATCATGCGATTGTACCACAGGACGCTCCGCAAAAAGGCATCGTTGAACTTCGTCCTGTAGATGCTGCAAAAATGCAAAAAATTCGAGAAGTCGAAAAGAAAGTAATTAGTGGTCCAGAAACAGGAAATGCACCAGTTGAAGTGGTGGAAAATGTTTCAGAATGGTATCTCTATACAGACGACGATACTTACAGTTCGTCCAGCCCAAATTGGCTTGGTCACACTTCTCAGACAAACAATGGGCTAAAAATTCACCCGAATGCAATTGTTTATTGTCATTCTGGTCTGTTTGATTTGCAAAAAAGACGCACATACGGTTATCTACACAAGGCAATCAAACCACTCAATCAGTTACGAATGATAGAGGATGCAGTAGTCATCTATCGCATCTCTCGCGCTCCTGAAAGACGGATTTTCTACATCGACGTCGGTTCTTTGCCAAAAAATAAAGCGGAACAGTATCTTCGTGATATCATGAACCGGTATCGCAACAAGTTAATGTACGATGCTGCAACTGGAGAAGTACGCGACGACAGACGCTTTCAATCGATGCTTGAAGATTTTTGGCTCCCACGAAGAGAAGGTGGTAGAGGAACAGAAATTACCACACTGCCAGGTGGTGAAAATCTTGGCAAAATGGAAGATGTGGAATATTTCAAAGAGAAATTATATCGCTCTCTAAATGTTCCCGTTTCCCGCCTTCAGTCTGACAATGGATTTAATATGGGAAGATCTTCAGAGATCACCCGAGATGAATTAAAGTTTTTCAAATTCATTGAAAAGTTACGATTGAAGTTTTCTGATCTGTTTATCCAGACACTCAAAATTCAACTTACCGCCAAAAACATCATGTCGGAAGAAGAGTTCGAGCAAATTAAAAACAAATTTCAGTTCGACTATGCAAGAGATTCATACTTTACTGAACTAAAGAACACCGAAATTCTTTCAAATAGAATGAATCTTCTTCGTGATATCAAAGAGCATGTTGGAACATATTACTCTCACGAATTTATTCGCAAGAAGATTCTCAAGCAATCCGAAGAAGATATCAAGGATATCGACAACCAGCTACAGAAGGAGCGGGAAGAAGGTCGAATCACAGACGACACGAAGGAGTTCTATTGATGAACGATATCGATAAACGATTCATATACGAACAAGAAACTGTTGTTACAAAGACAACAGAAAAACCCGCTACAGCAAATGATCCCGAAATCGCTCTCGATCCGAAGTTAGAGAAGGAGTTTTTTCTGGATGCAATTGATTTTCATGGACACACAATTACAGTAAAAACTCTTGGAACTGGTCCAACATCACCAGTGGTTGTTTATATCGATGATAAGAGATGGGAAATGTTTCCCGGTCCAAAGCGTGCATTACAAGCAGCCAAAAAACATGTAAAATCATTGGGTAAAAAAGAACAAAACAATAAATACTCTACGGCAGAAAAAACACAGGAGTCCAAAGAAATGAAAAATTTCATGTCTTACCTATTAGAAGGTAATCTTCAGGGTGCGAGAGAGTTTACGAGAAACCAACTCTACAAAAACGCGAAACAACTTATTTACAAAGAATCCAAGAAAATCGCTTCTAAGATCGGTGAAGTAAACGACGAAATCGAAGACGAAATCGAAGAAGCAGACGACAAGAAATCTGCAAACGACAAGAAAACCACAAGTAGTGATAAGAACGACAAGAAGAGTGATTATGACTACGGTTCTACTGTTCGACGCGGAGTTCGTGTCAACCTACGATCCACCTGATACTACAATACGGAAATTTCAATGAGACTCATCACAGAAGTTAACGACAACATCGATGTTCTAGTAATCTCAGAGGAAAACGATCCTCAGAAAAACTATTACATTTCCGGTGTTTTCATGCAGTCAGAAAAGAAAAACCGAAACGGAAGAGTATATCCAAAAGACACTCTACTGAAAGAGGTGAATCGTTATAATGAAGAGATCGTAAAGAACAATAGAGCAATGGGCGAACTTGGACACCCCGAAGGTCCATCAGTCAATCTGGAAAGAGTTTCGCACATCATTAAAGAACTTTATGTTGCCGGAAACGATGTGCATGGGAAAGCAAAAATTCTCAATACTCCTTATGGACAGATCGTCAAGAATCTGATCGATGAGGGTGCAAAACTCGGAGTTTCTTCGAGAGGTATGGGTTCTTTGCGAGCAGAAAAAGACGGAACCAATGTGGTACAAGAAGACTTTTTGCTTGCCGCTGTTGACATTGTTGCAGATCCATCAGCACCAGACGCATTCGTAAATGGCGTCATGGAAGGTAAAGAATGGGTATGGAACAATGGTGTTCTTCAACCAGTAGAAATCGAAAAAATGAAAAAGAAGATCACAAGAACAGAAAAGAGAATGCTAGAAGAAGCGAAAATCAAGATGTTTGAATACTTTATCTCTAGGCTGTAAAAAGTATAAATACACAAAGTAATACTCAAAGGAGAATACCAAATGTCTCATAGAAACGCCATTGACGCGGCAAAAAAGATTCTAGAACGAGAAGCACTTCTTGAAAGTGATGCAGAAGCAATCGGTGGAAAAGAAGAAATGGATATGCAAGGCAAAAAGTCTTATGTTCCTGATGAAGATTCCACAGATGAAATCATGGACGAAGAAGACGAATTCGATCTCGATGACATGGAAGAGTCGGAAGACTATGAAGATGAAATGAGTGAAGAAGACGAGGAAGAACTCGAAGAAGAATCTGACGAAGAAAAGATGGAAGANGAAGACGAGGAAGAACTCGAAGAAGAATCTGACGAAGAAAAGATGGAAGAGGAAGACGAGGAAGACGAGGAAGAACTCGAAGAAGAATCTGACGAAGAAAAGATGGAAGAGGAAGAAGACTACGACGAAGATGAAATGAAGGAGCATATGGCTGCTCTCTTCGGTGGTAGAAAACTCTCCGAAACCTTCAAAAAGAAGGCTGTTACTATCTTTACAACTGCCGTCAATGAAAAGGTAAACAAAAAGGCGAAAAGAATTCACGAACGATACAACAAAAAGTATCAAAGAAAGGTTCGTTCCATCTCTGAAAAACTGAACCGACAAGTGAATTCTTATCTCAAGTATGTCGTAAAAGAATGGGCAAACGAGAATAAGATTGCTCTAGAACAAGGAATCAAGAACGAAATTACTGAGTCTTTCATCAGTGATCTGAAACTTCTGTTCACTACACACAACATCTCAGTTCCAAATGAGAAGTACGACATTCTAGAATCTGCTCGGGAAGAAATTAAGTCACTTCATTCGAGACTTAACGCGGTTATCGAATCAAATGTCGAACTGACAAGCATTGTCGAGGATCTTGAAAGAAACAATATCATCGGCAATGCTTGTGATGGGCTGACTTTTACTGAAGCAGAACGACTGCGATCTCTCGCAGAGAATATTTCTGCGAATAATTTAGACGACTTTGAAATGAAGGTATCTGTTATCAGAGAATCCTATTTTGACGATAAGAAAGTTATCCGCGAAGACAAAATTCATGGTGAATCCGAAGTAATCAATGAAACCAGTAACCCGAACATGAGACGGTATCTGGAATCGATTTCCAAAACAGCACCAAAAAAGTAATTTTTATAAATAAATACGAACAACCAAAAGGAGTAATAAGATGTCAGAACTACTGACCGATCATCTTCGACAAAAGTGGGAACCGATTCTAGAACATGCGGATCTTCCCAAGATTACAGACACATATCGCAAAGGTGTTACTGCTGTTCTTCTAGAGAACACCGAAAAGGCGATTTTTGAAACAACCAACGCAGTCGGTGGAGGTATGTCTCCGGTAATAGGCGACGAAGGTAACATTCAAGGCTTTGATCCAATTCTGATTAGCCTTGTTCGCAGAGCGATGCCAAACATGATTGCTTACGACGTCGCTGGTGTTCAGCCAATGACAGGTCCAACAGGACTTATCTTTGCGATGCGTTCTAAGTTTGGTAATCAAGTATCAGAAGCGTTCTATAATGAGCCAATAACACACTCTGGTGCAACTGCTAATGGAATTACCGCTGGTGCAATCTTCAGTCAAGGTTACTCTGCCGACCCATTGAACGAAGTCGCTGCACTTGATTATAAGGCGGGTTTTGGTTTTGAAACCGGTGGTGCTGAAATCAGTTCACCAGCAGAGATGTCCTTCAGCATCGAACGAGTCGCTGTTGAAGCAAAGACACGCATGTTGCAAGCGAAGTATACAGTCGAACTCGCACAAGACCTGAAGGCTGTTCATGGTCTTGACGCAGAGTCTGAACTCGCAAACATTCTCAGCACAGAAATTCTTGCTGAAATCAACCGCGAAGTCATTCGTAACCTCAACATCACCGCGAAACTTGGTGCTGCTCAAACAGACCTTGCAAAGAGTGGTACAGTTGACGGTGCTGCTGCAACCGCAGGTATTTACGACCTAATTGCCGACTCCGACGGTCGTTGGAGTGCTGAACGATTCCGTGGTTTGATGTTCCAAATCGAACGAGAATGCAACGAGATTGCAAAGCAAACTCGTAGAGGAAAGGGTAACTTCATCATCTGCTCGTCAGATGTTGCAAGTGCGCTCTCCATGAGTGGTGTTCTCGATCACGCTCCAGCATTCGCCAACCTTGAAGTTGACGACACTGGTAACACATTCGTTGGTACTCTGAACGGCAGACTCAAGGTGTTCGTTGATCCGTATGCCGGTATCAACTACATCAATGTCGGTTACAGAGGTTCTTCTCAGTACGACGCTGGTGTGTTCTACTGCCCATATGTACCGCTGCAAATGGCGCGTGCGGTTGATGCAACCACATATCAACCACAGATCGCGTTCAAGACTCGGTACGGAATGGTAGCAAACCCATTCAGCCGTGGTCTAGACACTCTTGGAACACCTTACAACCAAGGCGGAACTCCACTCAAGCCACGCGACAATGTTTACTACAGAATCTTCCGCGTTGATAACCTACACGGTATCAGTGCTGGCTGATTGATTAAAGGGATTTAGCCCGAAGACCCCGGTGGTTTCACAGATTCCACCGGGGTCTTTTATTATAAATAGATCAAGGGAGCATAGCATTGTTTGACTTCTTCTTTCAGAGTGTCATTGAAGGTATCACAGAAGACGGAGGCGAAACCGGGGAAACCGGTGGAAACATCTCGGACGGCGTGAATACAATTACCATTCAGACACCCCAAAAGACACTCAAAAATTTTCCCACATCTATTAATTATCTACAACAGCCAGCGTTTCGATTCGACATTCAAAGGCTTCCATTTGTCAGTTATTACTGTCAGCGTGTGAATCTACCGGGAATTAGCGTTGGTTCTGTGGATTTTCCAACAAAAGGTCTGAGAAGAATTCCTGTATCTGGTGATATCGTATACAATAATCTAAGTGTAGAATTCTTCGTGGACGAGGATCTTTTAAATTGGCTTGAAGTAATGCGTTGGCTTCGTTCCATTGCAAATTCTGAAGATTTTGACGAATATAATGGGTTTGGAAACAGTTATTCAAATGCGACTCTAATAATTCTAAATAGTGCAATGAATGCCAATTACAAGGTAGAATTCAAAGATATTGTACCTACCTCATTGACAGACATCAATTTTGATTCTACAGTATCTGATATTTCACCCGTCACCGCGACGGTAGAATTTGAGTATACGACACACACCATTACGAGGCTGTAATGAAATTTGAAGACATTAGATCAATGGTAGGTTCCGATATGAAAATTGATTCGTCGGAACTGGATGTGGAATCGCTTCGTACACCGCAACTTCACAACAAATACCTGAATATTTTTCACGACGAGCGGCTTATTCTTAAAAAACTTAATGTGGACCTTTCCGAACTAAAAAAAGCAAAATGGGAATACTATACCGGAAAGATGTCTCTTGAAGAATTGAATGAACGGGGTTGGGAACCGTTTCAATTCAAGATTTTGAAAACAGATGTAGAAAGATACCTTGATGCGGATGTTGATTTAGTACGCATCAAAAACAAGATCATGTATCAAGAAGAAAAGGTTGAGTACCTTGCATCCATTCTCAAAAGCATATCATCTCGTCAGTGGGATATCAAAAACGCCATTGAATGGAGAAAATTCGTAAATGGTATATAACTTTGCAACAGATCCAATGCACAGAATCTATTTTCGATATGCGTATCGAGAAGCAGCAAAGTCACGTCACCCAGAAGCCCAATGTGCATCTGTCCTTGTTAACCATGCAAAAGGAATGGTTTCCTGCTGTAACAACGATGAAATCTTTCCGGGGGTATATGAACACTCCGAGAAAAGAACCCTATACAAAGCACTTAATGCGGGGTTTCACCCATCTGGGTTAACTCTGTATACTACTTTTGGTTGTCTTCCTGACTGCGCAAAGTCCATCGTACAATTGAATTTAAAAAGAGTGATTGTTCATAAGCAGTTCTACGATCAGGCGTCCGAATCTTGGAAAAATTTATCGGAAATAGGACAAAAAATTCTTGTTGCGTTTGGTGTTCAATTTCTTTTATGGTCTGGTACTATTTTCGACGATAAAGACAATACGCAGATTCGTGTCAATTTCGATAGGTCATTCAAACCCTAAATAGGGTATGAGTGACATAACCATTACACAAGAGAATAGTGCGTTCGTTCGCATTTCCTGTGAAAAACACATATCGCATGAACTATCGGAATATTTTACCTTTATGGTTCCAGGCTATCAATTTATGCCTGCATACAAAAGTAAAATATGGGATGGTAAAATTCGTCTGTTCAATAAGTATTCCGAACAATTGTATGCTGGACTCGTAGAGCATACAATTCGTTTCGCAAATGATCGTTCGTACAGCGTCGATGCACCTACGATTGACAAAAATATTACAAATGACATTGCTGTACGCAAATTTATTGACGATCATTTGTCTCCACATTCTCACGGAAAACGCATTTACGCCCACGATCATCAAGTGGACGCGGTTCGTCACGCGATCAATCGAGAAAGAACCCTTTTGCTGTCTCCAACCGCAAGTGGCAAATCTCTTATCATCTATTCTTTAGTAAGATATTATCTCGAACACTCGAATTTACCTAAAGACAAGAAGATATTGATTATCGTTCCGACGACTTCTCTTGTGTCTCAGTTGTGTTCAGACTTTTTTGAATACTCTGAAAAAGATCAATCATTTGACAGCACTAAGATGTGTCACGAAGTCTTTGCTGGAAAAGACAAAACATCGAAAACGGCAAGAGTGATCGTGTCTACTTGGCAAAGCATTTATAAAATGAATGAGCAGTATTTTTCTCAGTTCGGAGCAGTCATAGGAGATGAGTGTCTTCATCCCGATAGTATGATATCTTTGCCTGGGGGAAAAGAGAGAAAAATTTCCGATCTGAAGGTCGGTGATGTTGTCAATACATACAATGAAAAAACTGGTGTGGTTGAAGAAAAACCCATATTGAAAATACACGAAAATATATCCATCACCGAAGATATGTATGAACTTCATTTGGAAAATGGAAGAAGTGTTAAAATAACGGGAAATCATAAGGTCTTGTTATCCAATGGTTGTTGGAAGAGGGTTGATGAACTCAAAGAGGGGGATATTATCAATAGTATTGAATAAATGACTCTCTATGGGGGACCAGATAATGGATAAAAATAAAACCGAGGTTAAAATGGCTGAGAAAGGCGTAAAGATAATTTCCATAAAAAAATTAGAAAGTAAGCCAGAAAAGGTATACAATCTTCATGTCAAAGATAATCACAATTACTTTGCTGAAGGTATAAACGTATCTAATTGTCATTTGTTTAAGTCAAAATCTCTGACGAGCATCATGACAAAACTAAAAGACTGTCCATATCGAATCGGAACAACCGGAACTCTGGATGGTACTCAAACACATAAACTTGTAATCGAAGGTTTGTTCGGTCCTGTCTACAGTGTAACGAACACGAAAGATTTGATCGAAAAAAATCTACTATCAAATCTAAAGATCGAGTGTGTTCTTCTACAACACTCAGACGAAGATAAAAAGAACAATGCAAAGGCAGCATACTTCAACGAACTTGAGTTTCTTGTCACTCACCCTAAAAGAAACAACTTCATTGCAAAATTAGCAAACACGCTAAAAGGCAACACACTGATTCTCTTTCAACTTGTAGAGAAGCACGGGAAAGCACTAAATACTCTAGTGCAACAACATTGTCCAGACAAAAAAGTGTTCTTCGTACATGGTGGAGTAGACGCAGATGATCGTGAGAGAATACGAAAAATTGTTGAAGAGAATGACAATGCAATCATTGTCGCATCTTACGGAACTTTTTCAACAGGAATTTCAATTCGTAGACTGCATAACATCATATTCTCCAGTCCATCTAAGTCACGAATTCGTATTTTACAGTCGATCGGAAGACAATTGAGAAAATCCGATCACAAAGAAATTGCATCTTTGTATGATATTGGAGATGATCTCTGTTGGAAATCTTGGAAGAATCACACACTCAAACACTTCGTGGAGAGAGTCAATATTTACAACCAAGAACAATTCGACTACAGAATGGTGAACATCAACCTATAAGGAGAGTTCATGTCAACCGGTGACAAAATCAAACTCATTAAACTAAGAAATGGCATAGAACTTGTCAGTTATGTGAATGACGAGAAAAGCATGACATTGTTTCGTCCACACATTCTTCAGGTCTTGTCAGCATCAAATCCAATGCTTGGAAGCAAATTGATAACCATTTGTAGAAACTTTTTAGAACATTCTTCAACAGACGAATGTTCGTTATCAGAAAACGATGTCATGATGATTTTACCTGCGGACGAAAAGGTAGTAACACTGTATCTGGATACACTGGAAGTTGAAGATAAGACTCAAGAGATTCTTTCAAGACTAGATAAAATGCAAGGTGGTACATTCGGAAATGATCTTGCGAAATACCTCTCTGAAATAATTGATTCACCATCACAACAAACATCACCAGAACAGACATCAGAAACGATATCACTGACATTTGATCTTACACCAGAAATGTTTATTGGTTTTCTCTCGAATGGTGTTATGGGTCTTGATGAAGAAAACAATATTGATTTTGATACTACTGCTTTCATGGATCTGCTTCGTGAGTCTCAAGAACCACAAAACAGAGAACCAAAGACAAAACCCGGTGGTGACAACAAGGGAAAGTCGAACGATGATGACATGACTCAGTTCGATGGTTGGAATCCAACTCCCTAATACGTTTGGTTTCTTAAGGTCTTTAAGAAACTAATAACACTTTTCCCGAACACTGATTATAATATCGCATATTAGAATCGTGTCAAGCACTTTTTTCTAGAATTTTGTTGAACCTTGTCGATACTTTGGTAGTATATGAACCAAAGGAGTTATCTATGGCAACCAAAAAGAAAAAGAACAAAGAGCATTATGTCGATAATGAAAAGTTTTTCAAGGCTATGTGCGAGTGGAAAAGGTTATGCAAAGAGGCTGAAGATTCCGGTGATAAGCGTCCACCCGTAACAGAGTATATTGGAGAGTGCTTCGTAAAGATTTCAGAACACCTCTCCACAAAACCAAACTTCATCAACTATGAATATCGAGATGAAATGATAGGAGATGGTATAGAAAACTGCCTATTATACGCTCATAATTTTGATCCAGAAAAATCGAGTAATCCGTTTGCATATTTCACACAAATGATATACTATGCGTTTCTGCGAAGAATCAACAAAGAAAAGAAACAAATGTATGTGAAATACAAGTTGGCGGAACAGTCCAGCGAATGTGGACACTGGAATGTGTGGGAAGATAGTAAATCTCTTAGTCAACAGTTTTCGCTTACCGAAACAGACTTAGAGAAATTCGATACCAAGAAGAAAAAGAAGAATGACCAAGATACCGATAATTTCTGATACTCACTTTGGTGCAAGGTCTGATTCAAAGGTGTTTCTGGACTACTTTCTGGAAACATACGAATCACTACTGTTTCCGTATTGCGAACACAACCAAGTAAAAAATATCATACATCTCGGCGACTTCTTCGATAGAAGAAAGTATGTTAACTTTCACACACTTGCTGAAGTAAAACGGCGATTTGTAGAACCTCTACGAGATATGGGTGTAACAGTTCATTGTCTGATTGGCAATCACGACACATACTACAAGAACACAAACAGAATTAACTCTCTTGCAGAACTTCTCTACGGTTATGATAACTTCTATCTGTACGATAAACCACAGTCTATCAATCTCTATGGTGTTCATTTTGGTATGGTGTCTTGGATAAATGAAGAAAACTCAGAAGAAGTGTTGGAGTATATACAGAACAGTAATGCCGAATACTTATGTGGTCATTTTGAACTGAATGGTTTCGATGTTTTTCGTGGGATTCAATTCAACGAGGGGTTTGATCCGAAACTACTTTCCAAGTTTGACAGAGTTTTCAGCGGTCACTTTCATTGCAAGCAAGCGAAAGACAACATTCTGTATGTCGGAAATCAGTATCAGATGACATTCTCCGACCTCTACGAAGAAAANGGNATTCATGTTCTCGATACTGAAACGAGAGATCTNGAATTCATACCAAACCCAATGCGAAAGTTTTTCAAAATCGACTATGACGATTCCAAGAACGATCCACTTCAGCAAGATTTTTCAATATACAAAGATTGCTATGTCAAGATTCATGTTGTCACCAAAGAAAAGCCTTTTACATTCGACAAGTTTCTTGATAGGCTATACTCCTGCAATCCGGCAAATGTTTCAGTCATAGAAACAGAAGAAATTGTCATCGACGAACACGATACTATTGATTTGCAGAAAGGAACGCTTGACATTCTGTTTGATACAGTAGATACTATTGAGGGTGTTCAAGACGCAGATGCGTTGAAGACACTTCTTCGTGAACTCTATATGGAATCTCTTTCTTTATGAATATCTTTGTTTTAGATGATAGACCGTCAATTGCTGCCAGATACCATTGTGATAGGCACATAGTGAAGATGATTGTCGAAACTGCACAACTCTTGTGTACGGCTCATCGGGTATGTGATGGTGTTCCTGTTATCGTTCATGGAAAACGAAAACACACCGAGTACCGTCTT
>JGI10211J14876_10000672_pt1 | contig 14733 bp, 13 predicted proteins | sample Etolagsediment_FD_14876 | JGI IMG/M metagenome (IMG submission 14876)
GCCAGACAGCGAAAAAAAAGATTGAATCTGCTGGTGGCGAGATAGAGATAGTCTCATGGTAATTGGCGGTTTTCAAAATATCACAAAGATTCCTGAGTTAAAAAAGAGGATAATTATTTCCTTTTTATTGCTGGCCGTGTACAGGCTTGGGTGCCATATTCCAACGCCTGGTATCGATGCAGCAGCTTTGGCTGCTTTCTTCAGCGCCAGACAGGGAACCTTGTTTGGTCTCTTTGATATGTTTTCAGGCGGGGCTTTACGAAGGCTGTCAGTCATGGCCTTAGGTATAATGCCGTACATAAGCGCAGCAATTATCATCGAACTCCTTACAGTGGTAGTTCCATATTTAGAGAAATTGAAAAAGGAGGGAGAAGCTGGGCGGAAAAAGATTACACGATATACACGCTATGGGACGGTAGGGCTTAGTCTTATACAAGGTTTTGGAATATCAGTTGGCCTTGAAAGCATGACAAGCCCTGGAGGAGCCTTGATTGTTCCTTTAGGAGGGTGGGGCTTTCGGCTGATGACTATGATAACATTGGCCGCTGGTACAACTTTTTTGATGTGGCTTGGTGAACAGATAACAGAGAGGGGAATTGGAAACGGTATTTCATTAATCATTTTTGCAGGGATTGTGGCGCGGTTACCTTCAGCTGTTGGCAATACATTTCGATTGATGAGTACTGGAGAGATGAGCCCTTTTTTTGGTCTTATTTTAGTCGTTTTTATGATAGCAATTGTTGGGGTTATTGTTTTTGTAGAAAGAGGACAGAGACGGATACCAGTCCAGTATGCAAAAAGGGTTATAGGGAGAAAGATGTATGGGGGGCAAAGCACCCATCTTCCGTTAAAGGTTAATACTGCAGGCGTTATTCCTCCAATATTCGCCTCTTCCATTATTATGTTTCCGGCTACGATAGCAGGCTTTTTAAATGTTAAACAGATTGGTTGGCTTCAGGCTATTGTAAGCTCTTTGGCGCCAGGTCATCTAATATATACCTTACTTTATGTAGGGTTTATAATTTTCTTTTGTTATTTTTATACGGCCATTCATTTTAATCCAACCGAGGTCGCAGATAACATGAAAAAGTATGGCGGATTTGTGCCTGGTATTAGGCCTGGTAAAAGTACGGCCGAGTATATTGACCGAGTGCTCACAAGGATAACATTTAGTGGAGCAATTTATGTATCTCTTGTATGTATTTTGCCTGGACTCTTAGTGTATAGACTCAATGTCCCTTTTTATTTTGGAGGGACGGCACTTTTAATTGTAGTTGGCGTTGGCATGGATACTATTACCCAGATCGAGAGCCATCTATTGACCAGGCATTATGAGGGGTTTATGAAAAAGGGATTAAGGAGCGTGAGATAGAGCATGAAGGTAAGGTCATCTATAAAAAAAAGATGTAAGAATTGCAAGATAGTTAAGAGAAAAGGCGTGCTGAGGGTGATCTGTGATAATCCTCGTCACAAACAAAGACAAGGGTAATAAGGTTTCTTGTGCAGGTTGGGTTTGCGAATAAACCAAAAAACTCAAGAGACTAATAAAGGAGATCACATTGACCAGAATTGCTGGTGTTGATTTACCAAAGGGAAAGAGAGTTGAGATAGCATTGACCTATATCTATGGTATAGGCAGAAATAATTCTCAGAAAATATTGAAGATGGCCGAAGTGGATAGGGGCGCCAAATCAGATGAACTGAGTGAAGAGGAAGTAACAAAAATAAGAAATGTTATCAATGAATCCTGTCAGGTTGAAGGAGACTTAAGGCGTGAAATATCCATGAATATCAAGCGCTTGATGGATATGGGATCCTATAGGGGATTACGGCATAGAAAGGGTCTTCCTGCAAGGGGCCAGAGAACTCATACGAATGCGCGAACAAGGAAGGGACCGAGAAGGATAATTGGAAGACGTAGAAGATAAAGCTGCGGAGGGATAATGGCCAAGGAGAGAGGGAAAGGTAGTAAAAGTAAAAAGGAAAAGAAGATTGTCTCTACTGGGATTGTACATATTCAATCTACCTTTAATAACACGATTGTTACTATTACTGATATCAATGGTAATGTAATAGCGTCATCGAGTCCAGGACAGGTAGGGTTTAAAGGTTCGAGAAAAAGCACTCCATTTGCTGCGCAATTAGCAGCGCAGAGTGCATTAAAAAAGGCAATGGAAATGGGGTTAAAAACTGCTGAGGTTCGAGTTAAGGGTCCTGGAGTGGGAAGGGAGGCGGCCTTACGGGCACTGCAAATGGATGGCTTTTCCGTGACCATGATTAGAGATGTGACTCCAATTCCTCATAATGGTTGCAGACCACCAAAAAGGAGAAGGGTGTAAGGAGGGAAAATATTGGCTCGATATATTGAGGCTGCATGTCGGTTGTGCAGGCGTGAAAAACTTAAACTATTCCTAAAAGGTGATAGGTGCTATACGGACAAATGTGGCTTTGAACGGCGTTCTTATCCCCCGGGTCAGCATGGACAAAGGAGAGGTGGAAAAATATCTGATTACGGGATACAGTTGCGAGAAAAGCAAAAAGCAAAAAGAATCTATGGAATATTAGAAAAGCAGTTTCGAAGTTATTATGTAAAGGCTGATAGACAGAAGGGCATTACAGGTACAAATCTTTTGATATTATTAGAACGACGATTGGATAATATTGTATATCGAATGGGATTCGCTTCCTCTAGGAATCAGGCGCGTCAGCTGGTGAGACATAATCATTTCACTGTGAATGGAAGGAAGGTAAATATACCCTCTTTTCAAGTAAGAAAAGGAGATGTGATAACAGTAAAAGAAAAGAGTTGGAAGATTCCTGTGATCCTGGAGGCAAAAGAGACATTTGTGAGAAGAGAAATGCCTTCGTGGTTAGAGATTGATGGAGATAATTTTCGTGGGGTAGTTAATTCCTTTCCCAATCGTGAAGAGTTGACTATGCCTATTAATGAGCAACTTATAGTTGAGCTCTATTCCAAGTAACTGAGCTTGAGTGCCTGAAGTATTTAAAGTGGCTAAAGATAGGGATTTTAAAGATTACTTTCCAGATTTTCATTTTGAAATTTTGTACTTTGGACACGTTAGTTATTAATTGTGATAACTTTCGTTCATTTTAGACATTTTAAATTTTGGCACGTTCCGTGAGGTAATGTATATTTATGAAAAAGATATTTCAGAGAAATTGGAGAGATTTGATTAAACCCAAGATGTTAGAAACCAAAACCGAAATATCCAATGATTTCTATGGGAAATTTGTTTGTGAGCCATTTGAGAGAGGTTTCGGGATTACTCTTGGTAACTCATTGAGACGAATTCTCCTCTCTTCTCTTCAGGGAGCAGCAATTGTTTCTATAAAATTTGATGGTGTACCACATGAGTTTACCACTATTCCTGGAGTAAAAGAAGATGTGACTGACATCATCTTAAATTTAAAGGGAGTAAACCTTAATGTTATCGAAGAGGAAGAAGAAATTAAAATCTTTCTGGATAATAAGGGAGAAAAGGTAGTAACAGCTGGTGATATACTATGTGACGGGAAAGTGGAGGTAATGAATAAAGATCAGCATATAGCCACACTCAATAAAGATGCTGTTTTGCATGCAGAAATGACTGTTAAAACAGGGCGGGGGTATGTTCCTGCAGAAAAGAATGAGACGGAAGATCAATCAATCGGAGAAATATTTATCGATGGTCTTTTTTCACCCGTCAGGAAGGTTACATATGTAGTTGGGAACGCAAGAGTTGGTCAGAGGACTGATTATGATAAGTTGACCTTAGAGATTTGGACAGACGGAACGGTAATCCCACAAGATGCATTAGCTTTTGCTGCAAAAATCTTAAAGGAACAGGCTACCCCTTTTATAAATTTTGAGGAAGAAGAAGAGGAAGAAGCAGAAAAAGAGGAAAAAGAAGAGGAAGAGAAGATAAATGAAAATCTTTTTAGATCTGTAAACGAGCTCGAACTTTCTGTACGCTCATCCAATTGTCTGAAGAATGCCAATATAAAGCATATTTACGAGTTGGTTCAGAAGACAGAAAGTGAAATGCTAAAGACCAAGAATTTTGGGAGAAAGTCTTTGAATGAGATAAAAGGAATCCTGGAAGAAATGGATCTGCAGTTTGGCATGGAACTGGAAGATTTCCCCTTCCCTCAACAGGAAGAACAAGAAGAAGTGGGAGAGAAGAAAGAGGATCAGGATTAATGAGACACAGAAAAGCAGGAAAACAATTGGGACGTGATTCAGGGCATCGAAGAGCTGTTTTAAGAAATTTGGTCACTTCTCTTTTCCAGCATGAGGAAATTTCGACAACACATGCGAAAGCAACGGCGTTACGGCCCATCGCTGAAAAGATGATTACCTTAGCCAAAAGAGGGGATCTTCATGCGCGACGTCAGGCACTCTCATATATTATGGATAAATCGGTTGCCCATAAATTATTTGATCAGACAAAAGATCGTCTTGTAGAACATCAGGGTGGGTATATCAGGATTTTAAAGACAGGTCACCGGAGTGGTGATAATGCTCCTTTAGCAATTATCCAGTTATTACTGACACATGAGGAGAAGAAGACAAGGAAATCGACCGGAAAAAAAGATATAAAGGGGGAAAAGAAGATTACCGAAAAGGTTTCAGATAAAAAGGGTACATCGAAAGTAAAAAAGAAGGTTTCTGAAGATGAAAAGGAGAAGGGAGAGAAACCATAAATAGAAAATGTTGAGCAGAAAAGAGAAGAAAGTGAAGCTCAAAAGAATATTTACTATTTTTTTAAAAAAGCCCCCTTACCAATGTATTGGGAAGGGGGCTTTTTTTTACACAATAGTCGTCATTTATTGTCAGTTTTACGTTGTAAAAAAAATAGTCATTAAGGTAAAACGGACAACAGATCCTCTTTAACTTTAGGAGCTTTTAACTTTAGGTCAGCCTGGCCAGACCTAGCCTATAATCTTAATAGTTTGATTTAAGCACGTAGCGCCGGGGCAGGCTTTAGACATTTTTATATAAATGTATAAATTTAATCATAAAAACCTATTGGGAATGGATCAACTGTCAGTGAGCGATATAAATCTTATATTGGATACTGCTGATTCATTAATAGAGATCTCCTCACGAGATATCAAAAAGGTCCCCACATTGAGGGGCAAAAGTATTGTCAATTTTTTTTATGAACCAAGCACCAGAACAAAGGCATCGTTTGAAATGGCTGCAAAAAGACTCAGTGCTGATACATTAAGTCTTTCAGCAACGGACAGTAGTATGGTAAAGGGAGAGACACTTATTGATACTGCGCGGAATCTTCAAGCGATGAATCCAGATATTATTATCCTTAGACACTCCTCCAGTGGTGCCGCCCATCTTTTAGCTCGATATGTTGATGCAGGGGTAATAAATGCGGGAGATGGAATTCATGAGCACCCCACTCAGGCATTGCTTGATCTATTTACTATTAAGAAAAAGAAGGGCAGGATAAAGGGATTACGGGTCGTTATCATTGGCGATATAGCTCACAGCAGGGTAGCCAGATCCGATATGATAGGATTGAGGAAAATGGGTGCAGAGGTGACAGTATCGGGCCCTCCAACAATGATTCCAGTTGATGTCGAATCATTAGGGGTAAAAGTAATGCTCGATCCAATAAAGGCAGTAAAAAATAAAGATGTGATCATGCTGTTGCGGATTCAACTCGAAAGGCAAAATAAAGTTCTATTTCCGAGCCTAAGAGAATATGCTATTTTTTTTGGATTAAATACACAGCTCATAAAAGGGGCAAAAAAGGATGTCATTATAATGCATCCAGGACCTATCAATAGAGGTGTTGAGATAACAGGAGATTTGGCTGATGGTCCCTTTTCTGTGATTCTTGATCAGGTGAGCAATGGCGTAGCCATAAGGATGGCCCTTCTTTACCTATTAATTGGAGGAGGTAAGGGTGATAACCTGGATTAAGGACGGAGAATTAGTAGATCCTCGTTCTGCAACAAAAAAGAAACTGGATATTGTTATAAAAAAGGGAAAGATTGAAAGCATTCTTCCCACCGGAAAATTTAATCCTCCTAATACTGGGGACGTAAAAATAATCGATGCATCTGGAATGATAATCACTCCTGGTCTCATTGATATGCATGTCCATTTCAGGGAGCCAGGTGAGGAGTATAAAGAAACCATCGCCACTGGAAGCTACGCAGCTGCTGCAGGAGGATTTACTGCTGTGGCTTGTATGCCGAATACACACCCGATCAATGATTCACGATCTGTTACAGAATTCATGGTGGAAAGGGCACGAAAGGCTAACTTGATAAAGGTTTATCCTATTGCAGCCATAAGCATGGGTTCGAGGAGCGAGGCATTAACTGAATTTGGTGACCTTAAACAGGCAGGTGCTGTGGCGGTATCTGATGATGGGAGGCCAGTAACCAGCAGTGAACTTATGAGGAGGGCAATAGAATACGCATGGTTTTTTAATCTGCCGGTTATTTCACATTGTCAAGATCTTGGTCTGTCCAATAAGGGCGTTATGCATGAAGGTGCCATCTCTACCAAACTTGGTTTAGAGGGAATTCCAGCGGCATCAGAGGAGATAATGGTGGTACGGGAGATACTTTTAGCAAAATTAACGGGATATCCTGTTCATATTGCCCATGTGAGTACCGAAGGATCGGTTGAATTTATTCGACAGGCCAAAGAGAAAGGGATTTCTGTAACGGCTGAGACGGCTCCACATTATTTTAGTCTTGACCACACAGCTGTTATTGGCTTTGATACGAATGCCAAGATGTATCCTCCATTGAGGGAACCCAAGGATGTAGAGGCCATAAAACGGGGACTTTCTGATGGCGTAATAGATGTTATTGCAACAGATCATGCCCCCCACAGCCCTATTGAGAAAGACATAGAGTTTGATAAAGCAGCATTCGGAATAATAGGTTTGGAGACGGCTTTACCCCTTACCTTAGCATTAGTAAGGGAAGGAGTGATGGACCTCACTACAGCCATAGCAAAACTTTCCTACAACCCTGCCTCTATTCTTAGCATAAAAGGTGGCACCCTTGAAGAAGGCAAAGAGGCAGATTTAACAATAATAGATCCAAACAGTGAATATGTGCTACAGAAAGACAGCTTTCATTCAAAAAGCTATAATTCACCTTTTATTGGCCGAAAGATGAGAGGTAAGGCCATGATTACTATGGTTGGAGGAAGGATTGTTAATGATAAGTTAAATATTGAAAATTGAAAGTTGGCAGTAGCTATCCAGCCACAGACCCGCCTGCCAGAAGGCGGGCATGTTCACGCAGATAAACTCAGATAGGTTTAAATACAAAGAAATCACAGACTATTAAATTTTGGCCGAAAACCAGAATTCAAAAGGGTTGTATATATGATAATAAAAAAATATCAGCGGTAATCAGCGTAGATCGGCGGCTGAAAAATGGTAAAGTTAAAATGAACTCAATCTTAGTAGTTGATGATGAATTAAGTATGAGGGAATTCCTTGAGATTTTATTGGCCAAGGAAGGCTACACTGTACGTTGTGCATCGAATGGTGAGGAGGCATGTAGTATTCTTGGTAGAGACACATTTGATTTGATCATCACTGATATTCGTATGGACGTCGTAGATGGTTTAGGGGTGCTGAGAAAGGCAAAAGAGGTTGATTCAGAAACCCCGGTAATAATTATATCGGCATTTGCCACAGCAGAGACAGCTGTTGAGGCCATGAAGGACGGGGCTTACGATTATATACCGAAACCCTTTGAGGTTAGCGAATTTAAGAAGATTGTCCGAGATGCCCTTCATAAAAAGACTGTTTCAAGGGTTGAGGATGAGGATTATTTACAGAAAGGGTACCATTTTGGTTGTTTAATAGGTGAGAGCCCACAAATGAAGAGGATTTATGACCTGATCAGACGGGTTGCGGCTACAAAGACAAACATCCTTATTTCCGGGGAATCCGGTACAGGTAAGGAACTTGTAGCGAGGGCTATACATGAGCAGAGCCTGAGGCGTGATAAGCCCTTTGTTGTTATTAACTGTGCGGGTATTCCCGAGACATTAATTGAAAGTGAACTTTTTGGGTATAAGAAGGGAGCATTTACCGGGGCAAGCACAGATAAGGCTGGTCTCTTTGAGGCAGCGGATGGGGGAACGGTATTCATTGATGAGATAGGTGAGTTAACTCCAACTATTCAAGTGAAGCTTCTAAGGGTGATCCAAGAAAAGACCTTTACGAGGATTGGAGAAACTCAGGAGAGAACGGTAGATGTAAGATTCATATCTGCTACAAATAAGAGTCTTGAAAAAGAGGTAATGTCAGGAGGTTTTAGGGAGGATCTTTTCTTTCGAGTGAATGTGATTGAGATTCCCCTGCCACCTTTAAGAGAAAGAGAGGGGGATTTGCCTCTTCTATCTCACCACTTTTTGGTGAAATACTCCAAGGAATTGGAAAAAGTTATAAACAAGGTATCTGCCTATGCAATGGATATACTGAGCAAATACCCTTTTCCAGGCAATGTAAGGGAGTTAGAGAACATAATTGAGCGGAGTGTGGCGCTTGAGACATCCAATATTGTGTTACCTCAAAGTCTGACACTTTCTAATTTTAACAAGGTTAGGATAAAGGAAGATAGACGTCGCACTGACATAGGCCTTGATGGAATTGAGCTTGATACGGTCATGGCTGATATAGAAAGGGATTATATCCTCAAGGCCATGGAAATGGCTCAAGGGTCGAAACGAAATACGGCTAAGCTTCTTGGTATCAACATGCGATCTTTAAGGTATAGATTGGATAAATTAGGGCTCAATGCCTTATCTGATGAAACATCTTAGTTTTGGAAAGGCGATAGGCTCAAGGCATTAGCTGTGAGGCACAACGTGAAACTATCTTAAATACCTCATAGAAGGTTTTGACAAAAATTGACATATATATTCCAAAAATTGTCAGTGGTGAATAAAAGCAGGCATGTAAAAATAGAATACAAGGGAATTATTAGAAAAAAGGAATGGTCTAACTATCCGTAAATAAAAGATAATTTATGATAAAGGCGTAATATTCTATTTTATGGCATGTTATTTGCTCTATAATTTATCAAAACTACAATGCTAACCAAGAAGGGAGGTGATTTTCCAAGCATAAGTTTAATGTTCTGCGTAATCTTTAATCATGTTAATAAAATAAAGGAGACAGAAAATGTTAACAAAATTAATTAATAAAAATGAAAAGGGTTTTACGCTGATTGAGTTGATGATCGTTATCGCGATCATTGGTATTTTGGCAGCTATCGCTATCCCGCAGTTTAGTGCATACAGAACAAGATCATATAATGCCTCGGCAAACGCAGATTTAAGAAGTGCATGTACGGCACAGGAAGCCTACTATGTTGATAATTCAACATACACTAATGCTCTTGCTGACCTCACAGGAGATCCCTACGGTCTCTCTACTTCTCCCAGTGTTCAACTGGCTATTCATTCCGGTAATTCCACCTTGTATAATATGTCGGCAGCCCACAACAGCGGAAATATTACGTACACAATAAGCGGTCCACTTGGCAGTATTAGCCACTGAGCAGATCCAAAAAAGATATGGCCTTCTATAGACTTCCATTTTTTTGCCTTACAGCTTGTTAATCATTTTCTTGCCCTTTACACAAATCCCTTCCCATTGATTCAAAAGCAGTAGACCGTTCGAGATATGCATCTTTGAGAAGCGGTAATATTATACTGCGCTCGGGAAATTGCTGAAGAGGATCTTTTTTACAGAATGCATTAATTTTTGAAGCCACCACCTCAGGTGGCAATAGATCAAGGGTGCTGTATACTATACGTCTTGCGAGCTCCTCTTTTTTCATAAGGCAATAAGTTTCTGCTAAGTGAAGGCGAGTCAATAGAGCCCTGACATCTGCTTTCAGGGCTAATTTGAAGTATCGAGCAGCCTTATCCAATTCGCCTTTATATTTATATGCTAACCCCAAATTATGTAAAGCTGCCGGATACTCATCTTTTAAATCAAGAGCCTTTTTGAATTCAATGATCGCTTCTTCAATTAGATTTGTCTTAAGCAGTATAAAACCAAGATTGTTATGTGCCTGGGAGCTATTGCTACTGTATGTGAGCGATTTTGTAAGAAGGTTAAAAGCATCATCATATCTTCCTCTTTTTGCTAGCAATATGGCCAGATTGTTATAGGCATCGGCAGAACGCGGATCTATTGCAATAGCTTTATGAAGATGATCTATTGCCTTATCTTCTTCTCCGGTTTTCACGTATATCAAGGCTAGATTGTAGTGCGTTATGTGATGCGTTTCACCATGAGAGCCCCTCTTTAGATTGAGGGCAATTTTATACTCAATCATAGCCTTTTCGTTTTCACCAATATCAGCATAATATCTGCCCAAGTTATGATGAGACCTGGACATGTTAGGGTATTTATCGATGGCATCTAACCATAGTCCCTCCTCCGTCTTCCAGATAAAGTTGCGCATGAATGAGCTATGCCCCTGCCCTATAAGGACGAGGATTACAAAGATAGAGATAGCTATTTGCATTAATTTTTTGTAAGAAAAGAACTGTATTTCTCGAACAATCAGAATGGCGATAGGTACAAAAAAAAGCATAGAAGGAATATAATTCCGGTGTTCAAAGATGAGCTCAAGAGCGAAAATGGTTGATTCTATGATATGGTTCAGGAAGAAGAAAATAATGCAGCATGAAACAAAAGGCCATTTCTTCGATTTCATTATAGCTAAGATAAGGATAATAAGAATAGTGAAAATGGCTATTATTGTTGTAGGTGGGTTAATAAGGCTATGCGATACAGAGATATCATGCATTATGCATAACCTATCCGGCATTGGGTATAATAACAAGGTAATATAGTATATTATAATTCTGGGCTCAGTTAAAAGTCTCTCAAACAGGGTAAACCCTCTTTGCTCATAGCCTGAAAACAGATATTTAGTGGTGAACATGGATGGCCCTTTTAGGATAAGGGCAAGGGATAAAGGAATGAGCATTAAAATAAGCAAAATAAGAGAATTCTTTTTAATGTTTTCCTTTGTAAGCCCCTGGATTATGAAAAGATCAAATAAAAAGATACTGATCGGGAGCATGGCTGCGTTCTCTTTTGAGCCAAAGGCGAGAATTGCCGCAATAAAACAGAAGAAATAATGGGATAGCATTGATAATCTATTTGTAGATGTTCTCCCCTTAAGATAAAAATACATAGACATGATATAAAACATTCCTGCCATACTCGCCATACGCTGAACTATGTAAGTAATAGCCTGTGTCTGTATAGGATTTATGGTCCAAAGGATTGTGGCCAGCAAGGCTATAAAGTAAGAGTTTGGCCCATATTTTGCTTTCAATAAAGGAAGGTTCAGGGAGTGATAAATAAAAAGGAATAAAAATATCGAGGCGAGAAAGTGGATAGATAGATTTACAAAATGGTAACCAAAGACATTGTCTTTTCCAAAATAGTAGTTAAGAGCAAAGCTAAAGCATGCTATCGGACGACGTATTTTATCGTCATTAATAATACTGGCGAAAAAAGTCTTTTCGATATTTTGCCAGTTAAGTTTATTTAGATGTAGCGGCTTATTGTCAAGTATGTTTGGTTCATCATCAAAATGCCAGGAGGCATGAAATGTATTTGAATAGATAGCTAAGATAATAATAAAGATTATAACAATCGCAAAAACATTTTTTCGACAAGATGATAAATGAAGTTCAAATTCGAGATTAAAGATATTCATTGGCAGCATATCCTTTGGCCATTGCTTCAGTACATATTATACAAGCTACGTATGAAGAATGTTATAAAAAGCAGAGAAAAGATTCTATTTCCCATTATCCTATCTTTATTGATAACTGCTGTCTATATACCCACCTTTTCAGGTCAGTTTATACTAGATGACAAGCCCTTGGTCAAGAACAACCTTTTGATCAGAGAGTTCAATAACCCAACTTTGTATCTTTTCCAGGAGGATGGCGTTTCCGAAAAAAGTCCGCCTGGCTATCATACAGGCTACTATCGACCCCTTGTAAACGTATTCTATACGCTGGATTATAAGATCTGGGGAATGAACCCTTCAGGATTCAGAATAACCAACCTCATTTTGCATCTTTTTACCTGTGTTATCCTTTATCACCTACTTTTTATGTTGTTAGGTGGGCGCTTTATTCCCTTTGCAGTAGTACTCCTATTTGGCCTTCATCCGGTAAATACAGAGTCAGTTGCATGGATTACCTCGAGGAACAATATCCTGGTTACATTTTTTTCTTTGATATCATTTTATTATTACCTAAAAGAGAAAAATGAAAGGAGGGTATGGGCTGAAGTGCTTTCGTATATTTCCTTCGCAGCGGCCCTATTGTGTAAAGAATTTGCGATTATGCTTTTGCCAATATTTTTTTTATATAATAGATTTATGGTAAAAAGTGGAAAAATTCTTAAAGACGAAATTTTAACCTATATTCCCTTCATCATTATACTCTTTTCCTATTTCATATTTAGGACAATCGTTATTGGATCTGCATTGACACCTATTTCGATATCTAATCTCTGGAAGAACCTTTATTTTGCCCCATTTTTATTTATGTATAACCTTAAATTGATTCTTGTACCCTATAGCTTACACAGCTTTATCATTCAGTATCCTGATAATTATTTGAGTTGGAAAATCTTTGCTGGTTTCTTTTCATTTGGCCTTCTATGCTTTTTTATGTGGAGAGAAAGATACAATAAAATTGTTATTTTTGCATTTTTTTCATTTTTTCTGGCCCTTATGCCAGTACTGAATATTTTTCCACCTGCGTGGACCGTTACCTTGATTTCCATGAGATGGCTATATTTTCCAATGGCATTTCTTTCTTTGGCTCTCCCGACATATATAAAGAATTTAGCCAAAACTAATTACTTTGTAGTTATATCGATTCTTGCTGCAGTGTTAGCGTACTTTGGTACGTATTCATATATATTAAATAAAGATATTTGGCATGATGAAGAGTCTTTTTTTATACAAGAGATAATTCACTTCAAGAATAATTATTATGCATATGGATATGCTGTAAACTTGTTGAACAAAAAAGAATACCAGAAAGCAGATAAATTTTTCCGAATAGCCATTAAAAATTATCCGGATCAGGCCAAAAATTACATAAACTATGGTGCGCTATTGATTGATACGGGTAGGCCTGATGCTGCTCTATTGTATCTTAATAAGGCAAAATCATTAACCATGATCCGTGAGGAGCGCGGGGAATGGTTCAATAATATGGGAATGACCTATTACAATCTAAGAAAGAACGATGCTGCACTTAAGAATTTTCAGCAGGCTATTATTTGTAATCCACAGGAATCTCAGTTTTGGGCCAATCTTGGTGGTGCCTATGGATCAGTAGGCGACTATGAGAATTCAGTTTTTGCCTTACAAAAAGGTATATATATTGCTCCAGACTCCATTCCATTAAGAAAAAACCTTGCGGTTACCTATATTCGCATGAAGAATTATGAAAAGGCAATTTTAGCGCTTGAAAAAATACCAGCTCCTGAAATAGAAAGAAATAGAGAAATTAAAACGTTATTACACCAGGCTCATAAGATGGTGCTGATGAAGACTCATTGATTCTGAGGAATAGACCTATGTTAAATGGAAAAAGAATTTTCGTTGTCCTTCCGGCCTATAATGCCGAAATGACATTAGAAGAAACATATAGAGAAATCCCTCTCGATATTGTAGATGAGGTATTACTCGTAGACGATGGAAGCGCTGACAGAACAGTATCCTTAGGAAGTAAATTGGGCATTAAAACTATTTTACATGACCGGAACTATGGATATGGGCGTAATCAGAAGACCTGTTATCAAGAAGCGTTAAGGCGGAACGCTGATATTGTTGTTATGGTTCATCCTGACTATCAATATACTCCTAAATTGATCACAGCCATGGCTAGCATGATCGCCTTTGATGTTTATGATGTTGTTTTGGGTTCTCGTATTATTGGCGGTAAGGCAATTAAAGGTGGAATGCCCATGTACAAATATATCGCTAACCGATTCTTAACTGCCTTTGAAAATATAATTGTTGGAAGCAAATTATCGGAATTTCATACGGGTTATCGAGCATTTTCCAGAGAAGTCCTTGAGAATTTACCCTTGGGCAATAATTCTGACGATTTTGTCTTTGATAATGAAATGCTGGTTCAGATCATTTATTTTGGCTACAGGATTGGTGAGATATCATGTCCTACCAGATATTTTACTGAGGCCTCTTCGATCGGTTTCAGAAAGGCTGCGAAATATGGAGTTGGAGTACTCATAACCACATTAAATTGCCTGCTTCATCGACTGAAAGTCCGTGAAGACCCACTTTTTAATCCTGAGGGCCAAAGACTTACTCCTAATAATGGGCAGAGAGATGAATGATAAGGACTTTGGCCCCTGCCCTTTGTGTGACGGGGCAAAGATGAAACTTTTATTTTCATCAAAAACAGGTTTTTCAGAGTTTCATCTTGTTCAATGTAAGACGTGTAAATTGACCCGTACGTTCCCTTTCCCCGGTGATAAGGTTCTCCGTGTCCATGATATTCATTCCTATTATGGAAGGGATGTAAATAAATTTAACCCGCATGTTCAAAAACTAAGAAACCTCATAATGCGTATGCGGGCAAAACATTACCTGTCCTTGATCCCAGATTCGGTTCAACCACCAAAAATCTTGGATGTAGGCTGCGCG
>JGI10211J14876_10000674_pt1 | contig 14699 bp, 6 predicted proteins | sample Etolagsediment_FD_14876 | JGI IMG/M metagenome (IMG submission 14876)
GTTTGCTGCTGCTGCTGCTGCTGCTGGTGGTAGTGCAACCGACTTTTGCAGTGTAGATTTAGGTACAGCAGACCAATTAGAAGAAGCTCGTAAAAAATTAACTTTAGGTGGTTTACCATTATTAGACCCAAGTATGGATGATATGAAAAACTACATTTTTTCATTACGTTTATCTCTAGACTCGGCTAAGAGGTCAAAGGCAACTTATCAAAAAGAGGCGACATTTTTACAAGAGAAGGTAAGAGCAACTATTCAACCAGGTGAGAGACTTGCAATCGCTAAGGGTGTTAAACAAGAATTTGACAAGATAAAAGGTGCTTTATTAAAATATAGAAAATATATGCCAAAAGATTTGAATAATGATCAGGAATTTTTTAAATCAGATAAATCATTGCAGGAAGTGTATCAAAAATTAATACGCAAAATATTAATAGATTTCTGTGGTAAAAAAGATAATTTCTTAAAAGAATATGTAAGAAACGTTCAAGGAACAGTAACAAATACGGAAAGTCGCGTTGGTAATTTGGCAACTTCTATTTATACATTAAAAAGAAATGCAAATATTAATAAAAAGGGTTTAACCAGTATAGATAAGCAAAGACAAAAAATTATAACCGAGGCAAAGAATGTTATATTAAATTTATACGAAGGTTATGTGGAAGGTATTTATCCTCAAATAGTTGTGAGATATACTGCGCAAAAAATCCATAATATAATTTTCGATATGGAAAATTATGGATTAAGAATTTTAGGAATGAATATGGTAGATAGACGTAGTCATTTAAGGTTATTAGGTTATTCAGGAAGACAAGATTTAACTTCATTCCAAACTTGTATTACGACAAATTTAAAACCAAATAATTTTAACACAACTGATTTTTGGAAAAAGAAAGAAGCAATTTTTAATAAACTAACAAGTATGGTACATAATGGAAAAGTTAAATATCATAGAATTTATTGTGTGTTAATACAAGAACAAATAGAAGAAACTACACAAGATCAAAAATGGAGAGCAAATTGGTGGCAAAAAGCTTGGGGATATACTAAAACAGAGGATGGAAGATGGAAAAAAGTAAAAACTGGTAAAACGGAGATGTGGTTAGTAGATGTTTTAAGCCTTGCTGTTAAAGAAAATTTTAATGAATTGGATGAAAATACATTTGAAAAAATAAAATTTAATGCAAACGGAGATTTAGATGATAAGGCAAGAGAATTTTTAAATCATACATTAAACCAATCATCACAACCACAACCACCAAAAAGAACTATCTATTTGGGAGAATCAATCATGAGAGATTTTAATATAGAGCAAATAACAGAAAAGAAAGTTGCTGCTTCAGATGTGTACCCACTTATTTTGATTTCAAACTATTTTAATACGCAACTCTTTCTTAAGGGAATAAAAGAAGGTATACCACAAATGTTAAAAACCAACAAAGTAATTCATATTTTAACAAATAATAAAGGTGAAACTTTAGAAGTCCATTCTGAATTAAGAAATCAAATATATGATTTACTTTTTTATTTGCCAGAAGTGTTAATACCTAATATGACCAATAAACTTAACGAAGGAACTATATTAGAAATGAATAAATTAAATGGAGAATATTTGTCTAATATAAATGCTCAAAAAAAATTTGGGAAAAAAGCTAGTGGATTTTTACAAAAATTTAAAACAGACAAATCATTACAAGAAAAAGTTAATCAATATGCGGCAAAAGCAATAGGTAGATTAAATAATTTTAATCCATTTTTAGTAAATATGGTGACTAATGGTCCACTAAAAAAACCATATCCATATGATTTTTTGGGTATGAGTTCTGATAAATATGAACAAGAAATAATAAAACAATATAAATTATTAGGATGCGAATCACTACCACCACAAATGCAACCTTGCATTGACTTCAAAGAAGAAGTTATAGACATAGGAACAAAATTGGGAACAAATAAACTTGCGCAAAAAGCAGTAGGTGTGACAAGAATTGCTGCTACAAATAGAATAAATTTAGTCTATTATAAAATTAATGATAAGGCTAAACCATTATCTTATATAGTAGACGAGGCAAATATTCAAAAAGGTTTTGGTTGGTTAGAAGATATTGAATCAGTTAGTGAAATAGAAACAGAGAAAAATAAAATGAATATTTTTTAATTTTTAAGTTTTTTTGGCATGAAATAAATTAAATAGTTTTAGATTTTTTTTTGTTTCAAAAAAAAATCCAAGTAGATATTAATTATGTCAGTAAAATTTGATAATATTATACCATTGAATCAATTAACAGAAGGTCATTTAGTATTTTTAGATGAAAATTCCCACCTTTTATCTGATGTACCCTTCTTCCCTATAATGCCAGAAGACAAAGCGAGATTAATTGGTTCAGATTACGATGAAATAGAAAAAGCCATATTACCAAAAAATATCAAGCAAGAATTTAAGAAATATTTAAGGGCTAAAAATTCATTAAGTCATATTACTGAGCTCGCCTCTAAATTCAAAGAAACTGCTAATAATCTCGGTCGTGTCAACAATCGTTTTACGTTTATGACAGACAAATTCCTTCAAGGTGTCGGTATTGATGGCATGGGTGGTTCTGCTAAAGTAGAAAGACACGAAATAGATTTTATAGAGGATGTACGCAGTGAAGCGCGTAAAAGAGGTGCACGTTGTGTAGATATAGATGAAGATGATGAAGATGCAAAAGGTGCATTACGCCAATCAATCAATAGTATGTTAGGATGGAGAAATATAAATATGGGAGGTATACCATTTGGAACACCAATACAGGTTTCAATGTTATTAACTAGGTTAATTGAGACTACAGCTTCATCAAAACCTTTAAATGAGGTTATTAATAGCTTACCAGATAGAGAAAGTTCAAAAGGTTTAAAATATATTTTTGGGTATAATCACCAAGGTGAATTAGAAAGTAGTGAATTTCAAAGAATTTTTAATACATCTTTAAATACTAGTTTTAAATTAATAGATAAAAATAATATTATGGAACAAGCAAAGCAAGGTGGTGGAACAATTAATTTAGAAAATTTAAATAGCATAGATAATATTTATAAAGGGGCTAAATGGATAGATAATTCCGGTGCTAGTGATAATGATAAAAAATTAGTTTTAGCAATTTATGTAATATTTTACAGATATTTATGTAATGTCAATAGTTTTTATGAAGCATTAAAAAATCAACTAGTTGCTTCTTCCAATAAAAATAGTCTTGATAAACTTAGTAAGTCAGTTAAAACAAGTTTAAACGAATTTGATAAATATATTCGCCTTTGTTTAATAAACTATTTTGGAATAACTGGTCATACTACTATTACTGAATTAATAAAAGTGAAGAATGAGGGATTTAAAAAATCCGACAATACATTTACTTTAGAAGAAGGAGTAACTATAACAAGAAGTTATTTATGTAGTAGGGAAAATTATTTACTTTCTTATAATGGTGAGAATTTGGATCAAGGCGAAACGATTGAAAGACTTATAAAATTTTTAACATTCCAACCTGATGAAGAGATAAGAGACCCAAATACTAAAAAACTTATCGCAGTTGGTGCCCCAATTCAAAACAATACTATTTATATGTGTACTTTAAAAGAAGCAAACGCATATTATCGTGCCTTATCAGAGAGCAGAAAAATTTTCGTAAAATATTTCAAGAGAAAGATTGAAGTGATGAAGAGTGGTATTTCAGCGGGAAAGTTAATGGAATACAAAGATTTAATAGAAGCCTACTTAACTAATATTCAAGAATCCGCACCATTATCAAGAGAAATTAAATGCACAGAAATGATATTATCCTTAAAAGAAAGGTATGGTTCACTCCGTCGCAAAGAATACGAATATGGTAGTCAAGAAGCTGTCCTAAAATTACGTAAAACTACGTCATTAAAAAATAAAAATAGTAATGTATCAACATTAGAGAAAGATACTATTAACTTAGAACGTATTGCTGTTGGATTAGAAGCGGAAACTTTAAAAGCAATTACCAATTTGGAATATAATATTTTCCTAAAACAGGTTCAAGCATATCGTAAGACGATTAGCTTATGCCCAAATCTTCTCCAACAAATAATGGAGCAATATATGCAAATTGATATGGAAATAAAACAAAAGATGGAACAAGATTTAATGGTTAAAAAGAAGGAGATAGAGGCAAAATATGGAACGCTATTAAAAAATCAAAAAGTATTTGCCAACGTACAAGTAAAACCGGCAGAAGCCCCACAAGAGTATTCGGCTTTTATTACAAATTTTTTCCAGGGTAAATTATCAACTGGATTTGCAATGCCAACAACTGCACCTTCTACTTTTGGACCTAATAAGAAATTTGTGCCAACCCCCAAAGTATTACAAATTGAGACGGATGCATATTGGGAGAGATTGAGAACTGCATTAAATGGAAAGACTATTTATATAGTCGTTGGTGGAGCACCAAACTTTTCAAATAGCGAAGTATTTTTCTTTGATATAATCAATTCAATGATTTATAAGAAGGAAATATTAATAAGGTCAAATTTCGCTACATCGGAGGTATTTAGAAGGGATATTTCCAGAAAGGGATATATCTTATTAACACCAACACCAATTGGTATCAAGAATCCAAATGAATGGAGATATATGCCAAGACAAACCTTAAATAAATTATTTCGTTCAAAAAGAATACAATTCATAAGACTTTTGATGTTTAATTTAATAGTGAATAACCAATTTTTCAATATACATACAAATAATGTATTACCTCCCAATATGAAATTATCCAGAGCAATGCAAGTAAAATGTCAAAGAAGTGTAGGGGCACAATACGATAAATGTAATTTCATCATAAGTCGTGCGCAATTGGGAGTTGGATTACAAAAAGCATCGGAGAAAGTGCCAGGTTTAGAAGGTATTGATTATGCAAGTGGTGCATCTTATGCAGACCGCAATCCAAATAGGGAGCAAGCGGAAATGAATATATTTAGAAAGGGAACCTAAATAAAAGTATCTAATCAATTAAAGCGTAGTAAATATCTAATTTACTACACTTCCAAGGGATAAAAATATGTTTATTATAATTAGTAATGAGTGAAAATTTTAGTAATTTTGGTTCAATAAAAACAAATTCCCGACCATTTAATTATAGTAGTAATTCATCTAGTAGTAGTAATCATAGCAAAATAGCAGAAAAGGTTGAGAAAATAAGTATAGGAAATTATGGAGATAAATCATTAGAAGAGTTAATCTTAAAAGAAGTTGAAAAAGTTGCTGAAAATATTGAGAAGCGTTTAGAAGGGATTAGAAGGTCAACAGATGACGACGAGTTCCGTCTTCGTATTCGTAATATTATCAAGACACTTAAAACAACTGAGATGCAAGCTGACACTCAAATAATTAATATAAAAAAATTTGTAGATATTTATGTTAAAAAGAAGAACAATCAAAATGCAGTTGATACATTCATACCAGGATTAGATAATAATAGAAAACTTGGACGTTTTGATTTGCCTGATATTATAGGATTTACAAAAGACGAGGCGGTTAGAAAAGAGAAAGGACAATTTTTAAGAAGTTTAACACTGAATATATTGGGATTATCAGAAAGCAGTTTATTAAAAGATGAATTAAAATCTTTGGGAAAAAGTATAGCAATTGATGCATCTCCATCAAATATAGAAGAATCAAGTTTAACTAACAATTCCTTAGCAAATCTTGATAATGTCAATAATCTAATAAAGGGAAGTAGTGCGTATACTCTAATCTACTATTGGCGTATGTATGCGCAGCTATTAAATATGATTTCAAAAGAAGGTAAAGTAGATTTTGAACTATTTATGAAGACACGAAAAACAGATGATGATAAAAAAGAAAAGCAAAAACAAGATATTAAAAGCTTACTTTTAAGAGGAGGTAAATTTAAGGGAAAAAAGCCAAAGCCATTTCAGAGACCAGGACAAAAAGGACAACAACCGCAATCAAAACAACAAAAGCAAAAGCAAAAGCAGATGCAAAAACAGCAATCAAGTCAGGGGCAATCCGGTAATAAAGATAGATTGTCTGCAAGTGACCAAAAATTATTAAATTTGGTTGCAGATATAGAAGATTGGGGATATGAAAAAGTAAGTGTTTTAAATGATATAAGAGAGAATGGTAAAAAACGTTATAAAAATTTAATGGAAAAGTTAATAGAAAAATACTTAGAAGATGTAGAAAAAAAAAATAATAAAAATAAAAATATAAAAAAATACTTACCAGAGATTAAAGATAAAAATAATTTTGATTCAGAAGAATTTTATCAAGAAATGTCAAAAGGAAGTGTAAAAGAATTAACATACTTTAGAGATTGGTTAAAAGGTCAGAATTCATGGTTTGCTACAAATATAATTTCTGAAAATAATATTTTAGATGTTTTAACCTATAAAGAACGTAAATCATCTGATAAGAAAAATGGAACAAATAAATATTTGTATTTGATTTCAAAAGGAGCTGAAATGTTTTATAATCAATATGATATTGGTTTTTTTGCGTCAATAGACCAAGACCCTATTGCGTTAAAAAAGTTAAGAGATAGGGTAATTACAGGAATTTTAACATATCTTATTACTATCAGAAAAGTATATATCAATTTAATAAATAGATTAGAATCAACCTATGGGCAGTATTTAGAGAATAGAGCAAAAAATAAGAATCAGAAGAGAAATAGAAATAATAATAGTAATGAAAATAATACCAACAATGAAAATGAAAATAATACCAACAATGAAAATGAAAACGATGAAAATGAAAACGATGAAAATGAAAATAATGAAGCTAAGCAAAAACAGATCCAACAAATTAGGAATATGTTGGGGAAAATAAAAGAGCAATTAAAAGAAGTTGGTAATAATAGTGAAAAGCGTGCAAAACTATTAGAAATTAGAACAAAAGTTATAAGTAAACTGAAGGAACTGGACTCATAAGGTTTAGTTAACCTCCAAACCCTTGTTGGGCTTGACCTTGCCCTCCATTAGGATATTTTGGTTCTTGTCAAAGTGTGCTTGCCTGCAGTTTTCCATTCCGCTGCATTGATGGTCTTCGGGGAGGCGATGGCACGCGCAATACTTACTTGAGCAGTACTTGCAATCCCCGACTAACATTACAGCCTTCTTTTTGCAATCAGTAAAGTTACACTTTGCCATTGTAGTATATTAGAATAATAAATAAAAGATTTTTTTATATCAATTTTTTAAAAATTTTTTTTTTTAGATGGAATAAATTTTATAATAATCTTTATTATAAATGTATCAAAATCTTGAAAAAACGGAAAACTTCTTAATAAACAAAAACAACATGGCGATGCATTATCGTTATTACCTTAGTGGTAGTGGTATATATCCACCAACGATTATAGTATTTCATGGATATGGTAGTAATATTAATAGGCCAAATATGGAGAAAATGGCAATTTACTTTAATGAAATGGGTTTTAATGTATTTGGACTTGATTTTATAGGGCATGGATACTCAGATGGTGAAAGAGCATTAATAAATTCGGCGGATGATTTAATCGATGATTCCTACCAATTTGTGAATTATATTATTGAGAAATACCATTTAGGGGATTTTTATTTATTGGGTTCTTCAATGGGTGGAACTATTGCCGCTGAATTGATGAAAAAACTTACTTTAGAGAAGGTATATAATAAAATGTTAAAAGGTTGTATTTTATTATCGCCATTGATAAATTTAAAAAAGAGGTACCCTGGATTGGAATATATAGTAGAAAATTATATGTCGTATTATTTACCAAGCAAATGTTTTCCAGACTGGATGTCTTTTAAAATAAAACTAGAAGATGTGTACAATGACCCTGATTATGCTGAATATATAAGTAAAGATTACTACCCAGACAACCCAGATGGTCTTACGTGGAGCAAAAACATTAAATTTAAAAGTGCAAAGACTATCTTAGAATTAATAAATAGAGTGAATATATATGCAGAAAACATTAACGTATCCACATTAATAATACACGATAAGGATGACAAGATAACAGATTCAAAAGCAAGTCAAGAGTATGCAGAAAAGAATGAAAGAATAATTTTTGTGGAGACTGAAGGGGGAAAACACGACTTGGTTGCTAATAATTTTGAAACAACTATGAATATAATAAAATCTTTTATTAACAAATAAAAAGGTATTCTTCATTGGTTTTGGGGAACGCGTGTACCATGCCCCGCTCAGCAAAGTGTACCCCTACACGGGGCAGGGTTAGCTTTGCGTGAACGGGGCTAAAACCTAGATTTACCTTAAAGAGGAAAGGGGTGTTAGGGGAAAACCTAGGTTTTCCCTAAAAAAAAGTGAAAAGAAATGTGTCATAATTTAAAAGAGTGTGATATATAGGTAATGTGTGAGAGTGGTCGTCTAATAAGTACATTAGGAGAGTGTTATGATTTGTATAAGATAGGTCGTGATTGTTATAGTATGTGTGATAAGGGTCGTCGTCGTTTATATACGAGTTGTAGTCGTGGAGTGTACGAAGGATTAAATTTATGTTGGAAGCATAGCGTAAGTAAGAGAGTAATATTAATGAGTGAAGTATTAGAGAAAGGAGAGAAGATAGTGAGTGAGGAGTATTTTCCAAAGAAATTTCATTTAATGAAGGAAGAGAGAAAAGATATAGGTGAAGAAGTATTGCGTTTATGCATAAGCGAAGGTCTAAAAAGTCGTGTATTAAGCGATAGTTTAATGCTAGAAGAAAGCATAAAAAAGAAAAGTCAAAGTGTATCTTCAGATAAAGAATCACCAAAAAAAGATAAATCTTCAAAATCCTCAAAAAAAGAGAAATCCTCAAAAAAAGAGAAATCTCCAAAAAAAGAGAAATCTCCAAAAAAAGAGAAATCCTCAAAAAAAGAGAAATCTCCAAAAAAAGAGAAATCTTCAGATAAAGAAGAATTCTCAGATGTAGATTTATCAGATAAAGAAGAATTCTCAGTTAAAGAAGAATTATCAGATAAAGAAGAATTCTCAGTTAAAGAAGAATTCTCAGATAAAGAAGAATTATCAGATAAAGAAGAATTATCAGATAAAGAAGAATTATCAGATAAAGAAGAATTATTAGATAAAGAAGAATTCTCAGATAAAGAAGATTTATCAGAAGAAGAATTATCAGATGATGAAAAGGAAGATTGTGAAGTAATCGAGACGAAATATGGAGAAGAGCTTTACTTAGAAGTAGAGAGTATGTTAGTATATCGTTTAGATGAAAATGGAGAAGGAGATTTGATAGGAGAACTATTGGAAGTAAAGGATGAAAGTAAAGGAATTTGTTTTTACAAAGGAAAGAATAATGTAATCGTGGAGAGTTTAATTTACGAGAGTAAAGAATATCTGCGTTGCGTAATAAGTGGCAGCATTTTTGAGAGAAAAGATGGAGTATTGCATTATTATGGAAGTAGTCGTAAAGACAAAGATGGAACCTTAACAATCCGTAAGAACAAAATTTAATTCTCCGCAATCTTTTATAAAACATTTTTAAGGATCTCCGCTGATTCTTGTGAGCCGAGATTCTTTATCAATCTTCTTTGTTAATATTTGAAAAGATGATAATAAAAACCGGATTTAATAATATTTACTTAAAAATAATTCTATGGAAAAATAAAAAAAGAATAGTATAAAACATTTTTAAGGATCTCCGCTGATTCTTGTGCGCCGAGATTCTTTATCAATCTTCTTTGTTAATATTTTTAAAGATATTAATAAAAACCGGATTTAATAATATTTACTAAAAAAGAAATAGTATAAAACATTTTTAATGAATGTACGCTGATTCTTGTGCACTGATAATATTTAGCAATCTTCTTTGATAATATTTTAACGAATATTAATAAAAACCGGATTTAATAATATTTACTTAAAAATAATTCTATGGAAAATAAAAAAAGAATAGTGTAAAACATTTTTAAGGATCTCCGCTGATTCTTGTGCGCCGAGATTCTTTATCAATCTTCTTTGTTAATATTTGAAAAGATGTTAATAAAAACCGGATTTAATAATATTTACTTAAAAATAATTCTATGGAAAATAAAAAAAGAATAGTGTAAACATTTTTAAGGATCTCCGCTGATTCTTGTGCGCCGAGATTCTTTATCAATCTTCTTTGATAATATTTTAAAGATGTTAATAAAAACCGGATTTAATAATATTTACTTAAAAATAATTCTATGGAAAATAAAAAAAGAATAGTATAAAACATTTTTATGATTCTCCGCTGATTCTTGTGCGCCGAGATTCTTTATCAATCTTCTTTGATAAACTTTATCTAAGAATAAGTATTTTGATAATATTTCCGGAATGCCCGCCGAATCTTGTGAGCCGAGATTCTTTATCAATCTTCTTTGTTAATATTTATCTAAGAATAAGTATTTTAATAAATATTGTGCGGAATGCCCGCCGAATCTTGTGAGCCGATTTTTTAGCAATCTTTTTTGATAAACTTTATCTAAGAGTAAGTATTTTAATAAATATTGTGCGGAATGTCCTTAGATTCTTGTGAGCCAATTTTTTAAACAATCTTTTTTGTTAATATTTTAAAGATGTTAATAAAAACCGGATTTAATAATATTTACTTAAAAATAATTCTATGGAAAAATAAAAAAGAATAGTATAAAACATTTATAAGGATCTCCGCGGATTCTTGTGAGCGGAGATTCTTTAGCAATCTTCTTTGTTAATATTTTAAAGATATTAATAAAAACCGGATTTAATAATATTTACTTAAAAATAATTCCATGTCTGGAGTGTAATAATCGTTGGAGAATGTAGAATATTGTGAATGGTCTTAATTGTGCAGACATATATTTTATATCTCGGATAATATTTTTGAGACAACAGCATATGATGAATGTAATGCACCTTCAACCCAACCAACTCTTTTTGATAATGTTTCACTTGCAATATAAAATGGCATATCATTAAATGGTTTAACAGCCATTTTTTGAATATCAGTACCATTTATACCTCGTTTATACCAATATACCGGATATGTTGGATTCGTCCATAATTTTTTAATATATCGTAATGGTTTTGGGACAGAATCATATTTTACATTTAATGCACGACATATCCCTCTATGTATTGTATCTAATATTTTTTCATCCGGTAATCCAGCCCAATAATTTGATTGATATTCATCACTATAACTACCTAATATAACAGGTGATGTATCACTCATAATCCATATCATTTTATTTGTGGATTCATCAAAATAAGAACCACTTTTTGCTGACCACCATTTATAAGGATATTCTACATATATTCTACTTAATGGAAATGGAACATTACAATTCATTAAATAATCCCATTTTTTTTGGTCTGGTATATTTATTATTAAATTGCGTAAATTAAAATTTGGTATTCCTGATAAAAATATCTTTGAATAACAATTTATATACTTATTTGTATTCAAATTTAATACTTTAATTTCCCATATTTTTTGTGAATAATTATAATATGCTGATTTAACCTCATAATTTTTATATTTATTGACAGATTGAGTTTTTTTATCTAATTTATCAATTAATTCAAAAAAATTGCCAAATTTTGGTCCATTTGGATTTTCTGTTCCTACCATCCAAAAATTTGGATTATGATAATTATGGATACACCATTCATAAGCGTTAAAATCACTTTTATAAAATGAAAAATTTAAAGAATTACTGATCCAATTAATTTCTTCTTCTGTTAAACATATTCTTAATAAATCATATATTCCCCAATCTACTAAACGCACTCCATTAATTATTTTATTTGGATTTAATTCATTAAATTTTAATGTTCCAACCAATTTTTGTAATGTTTTTTCTAATAATTCAATTTGATTTAATTTTGCCGGTGTTCCACTTGGTAAAAAATATCTTGTTTGTGATTTATTTAATTCACTTATTGAAAACCATTTTTCTCTTGTATATGTTCCTTTTAACGCTGTCGTAAAAGGTATTAACGTCAATCCTAATTCTTTCACCAAATTTGGTGTTAAAACAAAATCAGTTGGTATTCGAATTGCACCTAAATCAACAGGTTGTTTTCCTAAATATCCCCTTTTTAATCTACCACCTAATACATCATTCTTTTCAAATAATATTATATTTAGTGATGGTTTTGTTTTCAATAGTTGATATATAGTATTTAATGCTGCAATACCTCCTCCAGCAACAATTATATCATATGTTTTATCACTTGGATATGGATATTTCTTACATAAATTATAATTAATACGATTAATTGCATTTGCACAATTTGTATCCATATATTATCATGGAAAATAAAAAAAGAATAGTATAAAACATTTTTAAGGATCTCCGCTGATTCTTGTGAGCCGAGATTCTTTAGCAATCTTCTTTGTTAATATTTTAAAGATATTAATAAAAACCGGATTTAATAATATTTACTTAAAAATAATTCTATGAAAAATAAAAAAAAGAATAGTGTAAAACATTTTTAAGGATCTCCGCCGATTCTTGTGAGCCGATTTTTTAGCAATCTTTTTTGTTAATATTTATCTAAGAATAAGTATTTTGATAATATTTCCGGAATGTCCGCCGATTCTTGTGAGCCGATTTTTTAGCAATCTTTTTTGATAAACTTTATCTAAGTGTAAGTATTTTAATAAATATTTCCGGCGTGCCCGCCGAATCTTGTGAGCCAATTTTTTAAACAATCTTTTTTGATAAACTTTATCTAAGAATAAGTATTTTGATAATATTTGCGGAATGCCCGCCGAATCTTGTGAGCCGATTTTTAAACAATCTTTTTTGATAAACTTTATCTAAGAATAAGTATTTTGATAATATTTGCGGAATGCCCGCCGAATCTTGTGAGCCGATTTTTTAACAATCTTTTTGATAAATTTTATCTAAGAGTAAGTATTTTAACAAATATTTCCGACATGACCGCAGATTCTTGTGCGCCGATTTTTTAACAATCTTTTTTGATAAATTTTATCTAAGAGTAAGTATTTTAACAAATATTTCCGACATGACCGCAGATTCTTGTGCGCCGATTTTTTTTACCAATCTTTTTTGTTAAATTTTATCAAAGAGTAAGTATTTTGATAATATTTTCGGAATATTCACCGATTTTTTTTATAATCTTTTTTGGTAAACTTTATCTAAGAGTAAGTATTAAATTTAAAGAAACTCAAAAAAAAATAATTGAAGGTGATGATTTTAAAAATATTTTTTTTTAAAATTGATAAAATGTAGGTAAATTCTTGTAAGTAAATAATTAAGTAGTATGTTTCCTAAATGTAAATGAATATCTGGTGTCTTTGACTTTTTTCTCTACTGGGATTTCATGAGTAAATTCTTTCTGAAAATCCCCTCCCATATGAATTAGATAATAGGGTAATGTAGGAATATCTACAACTTTCTTACCACTATTTTTTTCTCTAATACGAAATTTTCTAACAGCTCCATATGATATTGAAACTACCCCAACATTGTCTAATCCTGTTTCATCATCACTATGCTTACTTATATAATCATCTCCACTAATATATTTATTGACTAGAATCCCATTAAAATCTGCATGAATTCTATTGTTTACTTCTTCTAATAGTAGTATCAGATTGTTAGTTAATGGTTTTGACTCACATAGTTGTCCAGAGTAGAAATATCCAATAGAAGTGTCAGAAAAGAAACCGATACTCCTACGTTGTCTACATTGTTTACCATAAACCATTATTAGTGGATACTCTATTAATTGATTTTTAATTTCATCTATACATGATGTAATTATATCACGAATGTCTTCAAAATTTTGTGTTGAAAGAAATGAATTCTTTGTTTGAATATGAATGTGATTTTCCATGATTTGTTTATGATTTACAATAACAACTTAAATCATTTTTTTAATCTTCCTTTGAAAATTTTTATTACTATTTATAAAAATAAGATTTTATAAACTTTACTTAAAAATAATTCTTATGAAAAAATAAAAAAAGAAATAGTATTAAAAAATTTTTGAGGCATAACGCATATTCTTGTTCACCGATTTTTTTTACAAACTTCTTTGTTAAACTTTGTCTAAGCGTAAGTATTTTAATAATAATATTTTCGGGGTTCCTCGCCGATTCTTGTTCGCCGATTTTTTAACCAATCTTTTATGGTAAACTTTGTCTTAGCGTAAGTATTTTGATGATATTTACGGGGAACCTCGCCGATTCTTGTTCACCGATTTTTTTACCAATCTTTTATGGTAAACTTTGTCTTAGCGTAAGTATTTTAACAAATATTTCCGACATGACCGCAGATTCTTGTGCGCCGATTTTTTAACAATCTTTTTTGATAAACTTTATCTAAGAGTAAGTATTTTAATAAATATTTCGGGAGGTATATCATATTCTTGTGCGCCGATTTTTTAACAATCTTTTTTTGATAAATTTTATCTAAGTGTAAGTATTTTGATAATATTTCCGGAATTCTCGCCGATTCTTGTTATCAATAAAAATTGATGGTAAAAAATTTTTATTTTAATATAAAATATCAGGCCGGGAAAATGTGGAAGCTTCCCGAAGCCGCCTGTTCTGGCTGCTCTGCTGCATCCCCTTGCAGGGGATGCGGTACGCCGCCCCCAATGGGGCGGACCATCTCACTACCCTTGCCCACCTGCCTAAGGTGTGGCAAGGAGGGGGGGAAGGAGGGGGTCTCTGACCCCCACTGCGTGGACT
>JGI10211J14876_10000675_pt1 | contig 14693 bp, 19 predicted proteins | sample Etolagsediment_FD_14876 | JGI IMG/M metagenome (IMG submission 14876)
AGTGGGCCAATAATCGGCCCAGCCGTGGACGGAAGCCGCAATCGGAATCCACGTAACGCCTGCGATCACCGGGTGCGAAAGGAAAATGATGAGTACAGAAAACAGCCGCAAGTCCGGCTCCGTTGCACGGCATTGTTATGCGGCGATTGCGAACGACATTTGCCGTTGCACCGATAGTGAGTGCTGGCAAGCAGAGCAATGCTTGCGGTATCTGCTACGGTCGGACCTCGGTGAGCGAACGCCAATTGCGTATTCAATGAGAGATGGTGTTGCGGTTGGTGGTCAGTGTCCGAGCGAAATCAAAGCAGAACCGGGAAAATGGATACGTTGGCGAGGAGGCAAGCAACCAGTTAGTGATAATATTAAGGTTGAAGTTAAGTTCTCTTCTCAACCAGAAGAGAACGATACAACAGGCATCGCGAAGCATTTTTCGTGGGTGCATCAGTCGGAAGATTACTACATGAACATCGTAGCGTTTCGGGTGATTCCGTCCGCATAACGCCCGCCATAACCGGGCGGCAGGAGAAAAACTATGAGTCCAGAAAACGCGACAAATGCCGCTCCGGTTGATGGCATTGTTATCTGCCGATTTCGTGCGGGGGATACGGTACGACACAAGCCAACCGGAGAAGAATGGATTTTGGCGGTGGATCAACACGGCGACCATGTTTCGTGGTGTCAGAATCAAGCCGCGGCTTCATCGGTCACGTGAATCGAAATTTTCAGATTCCCATTATCCAAACCGTAACCCAAATAAGTGATCTTATTTCCGGTGCTCAAATCAGCGACCGGTTGAATGATTCCACTGGCTCCAACGCAATACCAAGTCTCTTTTGCAAAAGTACCGCCGGTGATCACATCACCATCGGAAGCAATGATTGCCGGTTCTCCATCAGCCGTTGGTCCAACAAGCATCCCAACGATCGTGGAAAGTGCGGTTGTGGAAACTCCGCCGGCTTTGAGCTTTCCGGCTGCGGTGGAATCAGCATAAACAAAAATCCCGGCCGCAAGAGTTGCTCCGCCGGTCAATCCAGCTTTCACCGTTCCCGATACGATGCGAACGTTTTCGGGTGTCATTGTTACTGCGGCCATTTGAATCAGTCCCTATGGTGATACGGAACCAAGGTCAGTTCCATCGAATGTGGTGTCAATCGAATTTGGTAATCTAAGAATCCAGCCGCCGCTTCTTGTCGATAAAAAGTTGGTTGCGTCGGTCGTGTTGTTCGCTTCGTAATGCCAAACTTGCAATTCAAAATCATCAACCTCTGATTCAAACATTGAAGTAAGCGAACCGCTGCGATAAGTGTTTGCACCGCTTGCAAGCGATAACCCAACCTGCGGCTCTAGGTTCTTCCACTTATCAAGTAATACGCCATCGCCAGATGTTCCAGGCCATGTCGCATTGCCTGCATCCGTTGCCCATAATTCAATAGTTGCGTCTGCTGGGGTGTCTGTGGTGTACGCAAATACGTTTGAGCCACCAACAACATCTAGTTCAACTTGCGTTCCTTTTGAACCCGATGTGTAAATAGTAAAAGGTACATTAACAACATAGGCACCTGCCAATTTAATGTTTATATTCCCGGCTGTGTTTCCAGAAGCGGTTGCTTCCCAATAATCAGTCCAAAGCGATGGCGTGTCTTGGAGTTGGAGTTTAAAAACTGCTTTTGTGGTTGTTATGTCGTTATCGAAAATCCCGGAATCAGTTGTGTTAAGTATTAGTGGTGCAGCAGGGATTTCAAAATCACCACCGGTCGGATCCGCAAAAATCTTTCCTCCAACTTGCTTCGCTTGGAAGATCGAATCCGCCGCGTAAGCTGAGAACGAATAGACCGTCTCTGTTGTGTTCGTTGCCTCGATCGCAGTTCCAGCCGCGTTCCATTTCATCAACGTGCAAGTCGCCGAACTTGGTGTTGTGGAATTCGTAGGAGCCGCGATCCCTCCGCCGGGTGCTTTGTAGAATCTCGCCTGTCGATTGTTGGTCCTTCCAAATGCCTGGACCGTTTCATTTCCACGGTTGCCAAGAACTAAACCGGTTGCGGTCTTCACGTCTCGCGCGAGCTTCTCCGAAAAGTTTACTCCGTCGTTTCCACTCATCAGAATCTAAACCCCATTCCAGAAAATGCGACACTTGCGAAAATTTGATCCTCAACCCAAACCGCGTTGTCTTTTGTGACTTCCGTTCCATCTTCGGCCAGGAATGTCGGAGAGGTCACGAACTCTTTGTTTTCGTCGGTCGCATGAACAATGTCACCATTCCCATCGGTGATCAGAAATCCTTTGAGAACCCGCCGGTTATACCATGCTTTCGCGGCCGTGGTCCTGATCGGATTCCTGAACAAAACCGTCACCGTCACATCGTAATAATTGACCGTTGATCCACTGATTTCAAATGAGTTCGGATCGGCCGCGATGTCATCAACCTTTGCCGTTCCAGGAGCCCATCCGAGGAATGAATCAGAATTCACTCGATCCATGAAGTTGTAAAATGAACTCGGTGAGAATGACGCGAATGGTTGAGATATCGTGGCCGCCAAATCGGAAAACGGACGGGTGATTCCGGTCACTGGTTCGCCGTTGGGAGTTGCGATCACTGTTCCATTCACATCCTCATCGATCTCGCCATTTGCTTTGACGGTTTTCCATTTCACGATCGCCGGTTGATTCAATGGATTGTCAACACTCGGATCGCCCGGCATCGATTTATAAGTGACAACGACTTTGAACAACACGGTTGATTCGCGAGTCGCGGCAACATTGGTGCACCAGAGGAACAGAGATCCCAGTTGCTCACCGATCTGAACAACCGAGGAATCCGCTTTGACCGTGTATGCGTTGTCATTCGCAGGATCATCCACGATCACATCATACATCTCGATGTGGTCAGCGCTGCCGAGGTCATCGGATGACAACTCCTTTGAAAATGTTCCGGATTCGCTCGACCATGTTCGGGTGACTGTTGTGACTGACATTAGTTGAGCACCTTCGGTTGTTTCGCGGTGTTCGATTGAATGCTCGCGAGCTTTTGATTCACTTGATCAAAGACCTTTTTCGCTTGCGTGAGAAGTTCAACTTGCTTTTTCGAATTTTCCGTTTGCTGTTGAATCGGATCGGAACCGCGAGCCCGCGAAAGAAACCGGCTTGATTCCTGCGTCAATTGTGCTCTCTGTTGGATCTTGTCATTTCCACCGGCTCCGGATGTCAACCGCTTCTTTAACCGTGTGAGTTCAGCCGAAAACGTGTCACCAGAGATCAAATTCCCCACCTGGAGTTTTGCGAGTTCCTCATAATCCTTGCGGAATTTTTGGAGTGGAGACAAATTCGCTTCGGTGATCTGTTTGGCTCGTTGTTGGAGTTCGTTTCTTTTGGTGAGCAATTCAATCTGCCGCCGGTATTCCTGCCCTTCCTTGATTGCCGCTGATCCAATTCCCGCTTGAGCATCTTTGAACTTCTGAGCGGCAGCCGATCCATCACGGAGTAGGATGAGTTGCTCACGTAAGCTGTTTAAATACCCCTCATCTTTCTGAGCTTGCGACTCAGCCGCTTTCTGTAATGCTTCCTGGCGTTTCTTCTCTTCCTCGGCCGCTTGTGCTGCGGTCTTCTTGATTTCCTCGCTGATCGCCCGTGATTTCTCCAACGATTGAATTTTTTCCGCTCGTTCGAGTTGGGTATTGAGAGACAATAATTCCGCTCGAAATTTCGCCGCGTTTATTTTGGCGTTTTCCCATCGTTCTTTTTCTGCGATCTGGACCGACTTATTGATCCTCAGCCAATTGTTCTCCCACGTGTTGTAAACCTCAAATGATGCCCGCGCGTCTTCAGCGTTCTTTTGTGCTCCGCGTGCTTCCTTGTCGGCCGCGTCTCTCAACTTCTTCAATTGTGCAATTTGAGCATCTGGATTCTTGATCAGACTCAATTCGAATTGTTCATCCGACAACCGCCGCGACCGAGCATCATTGATTCCAGAAATCAATTGCTTTGATCGTTCCATTTCCTGATTGAGTTTTTCGGCCGCTTGTTTCGCACCACTGAAAAAATCGCCGATCATGTAACCAGCTTGAAACGCGGCAAAAAATAAACTTGCTTTTGCTGCTAGTTTTTCGAATCCGCTTGCATTTTCAGCTTCGGCGGCTCGTAAAGCGTCAAGGCTTGCTTTGACCAGCATGATCCCGCTTGCCATTTGTCCAACTTCCGATCCGCCCATCGATTGCATCATGATTGCAAGTGCGGCGGTTGTACGCGCGGAAGTGTCGGCCGTGTCGGTCAAAGCCCGTTCATACTGCTTTTGACTTCCAGCCGCTTTTGAAAGTATGGCGGAAGCGTTGTCTTTTGCTCCAACGATTAGTTCAACAGATTCAGTTGCCATTTGTCAATTCTTCCTCAACGATTGCGTCTTCATTTTTCAACGTGGCGGCGGCATCAATGAACCACATGGTTTGATTCAATGCCCCTCCTGCAACCGGCGGAATTCCTTTCTGAAAAAGATCGACCAATCGAAAAGTGGAAATGTAATCACCGATGAATTTCTGTGGACATTCTGAAAGGTTGAACCGCCCGCGATTACAAGAATCACAGCCAGTGCCATCACATTCAGGACACTCGATTTCAAGGTTTTGATATTTCTCACAACACTCTTTCGAAGAGCAACTTTTACAAATCAATCCGCCTCGGATGAGACTGGCGACTCGGAACTTTTTTTTTCGTCTGAATCCAATCGGCCGGATGAGAGAAGTTTTGAAACGAGTTCGAAACCCTCCGCCGCGCTCAAGAATTCACAAATTCGATTCTTTCCGAATTCAAACTTTCCGCAATTTTCAAAACCGATCAAACAAGTCTCGATTGCTTGTGTGACCGATTCTGTGAGAGTAGCTGAATCCTTGTCTCGAATATCAAAAGCAGAACCAAGAGCCTCTTCGTCTGCCATCACCGGCGGTCGAAAGAGAAACTTGGCTTGCGGTGTCTGGTCTTTGTCACAATCAAGAACGATCTCGATTGTTGAATTTGGGTTTGTTGCTCTTGGCATTTGTGGTTACCGTTTGCAAAATGTGAATTGTGAATTGTGAAATTGTGAATCGATTACGAAGCCGAGAATGCAATTGTGAGTTCGTCATCGCCGGCCGAATCCAAATTCGCTTGGAATGTGATCGGGTCAGTTCGCAAGCTGTTTCGGTCTCCGTCGTCAATGTTTGTGATCTCGCATTTTGGCGCGGTGATTGTGATCACATCCGTTCCGTCATCAACCACAACCGAAAATTCCTCTTCGGTGTTCGCGAGCCACTTACCAAACGTGTCATATCCCGCGACAAGTTGTGCTTCTGGGTCAGCCGTTCCGACAACCGTGCGATCAGTGACAATCGCGCCTTTGTAACCAGATGAGTCGGCCGGGTCTTCTCGCAAGATAACATTGTTTCCAGCGTCAATTTCAAGCTTTTGCAAGCATGGTGTATGCGATCCGAGTGCAACCGTTGCATCGGCAAAACGAAGCGGAACACCGGTCGGATAAGTCGGCGTCAACATGCTGGCATCGTTCGTCTGAACGTAACAACCGGTAAACGTCCATTCAATCATCATGTCTTTACCGGATTCGCCGACAAACTTGAAAGTTCCCATGCAACCTTTAGCCAGTTTCTTTCGGCCGTCTTCATAGACTGCAATCGTCAACGTTTTGACACCATTAGCACCAGGAGCCGAAGAAACGGGCCCGAACGTGTTTGTCGATTTGACAAAGCCGCAAGCAGGAAAAAGCAAATCAGCCCATGGCGGCGCAGCACCGTCACCGTTTCCGACCAGGTCAGTTTTGAACGTCACCACGGCCGATCTCGGTCCTGCGGTTGATTTGCGTTTTGAGAAGTTCGACAAAGCCATTCGCTGATTGATTTCAATCGCTGGTTTGATCGAAGCATCATAAAAATTGAAACTCGAATCAGCGTTTGCGAGTGATTCAGCCGTGTAAGCGGTCGTTTCAATCTTGGCCGCCATCAAGGTTTTTCGTTTTAGTAATCCCATTTTTTTACGCCCTTAGATTGTTGTGATCGGTTTCGTCAACGCGATATTTGATTTGAATTGTAAATTGAAAAGCGCCGGGTTCTTCGTCGTCCGGTTCGATGAATGCCAGCGGTCCAACTATCGCATCGATTGAATTCCCGCCGAACGTATGCCAATTAACTGGGCTTGTGATTGCATTTTGGCAACTAGTGCCAAGATCGGCCGCGGCTTCATGAAACGGTGTCGGTGTAGCTGCAAGCTCGCTTGGAATGACAAGACCAGTGACCGCGACCGGCAACATTTTGCCGATTGCTGGCGGATTACCTGGCCGATCAAACTCCGGCAATTCTTCAACATCCCGCGTTTTGATCGTCACGGTTTTGTCGTCAATGGCATCGCCTGCTTGTCTTGTGGGGACGATGACCGAGACACCGGCCACGGAAGACAACCGGGCCTCGATCACGTCCACAAAATCACTAATAACGCTCATGATCAACCTAACCTTTGCTTGATTCGGCTGTTGATCATTTCGGTGCTCAAACCTTCAACCCGACCTTGTTTCTTAATCTGACTGACGATTATGGCTCGGACTCGCTTTGCTGTTTGCTTTCCAAGTTCGTCGGAAAGTTGTTCTTTTGACCATGGCAATAAATCATTTCTCAGATAAACGCCAAGAACGCTCGGACCATATAGCTTTCGAATCGGAAGTCGCTTTTTGCTTGTTCGCGAATAAACATTGCCGCCGAGTCTCGGAATTTTTGGCCCAAATGCCCCTTTAATGGTTTTCTTGGATCGCTTTTTACTGATCCTGTATGTTACACCCGCTTTGGTTTGTCGTGCTCCAAAGTATTTCAATGATGGCCGCTCCGATCTTTTTAGTTTCAGCCGTGCATCAAAAGAACCTTTCGAAGCTTCTTTTGTGATATTTATCGATTTCAACACGCCTTTGTTTTGAATCAATACATGCTTTCGAACTTCTTTGGCAATTGATTTTCTATGTTCTTTGGCAATGTTGTTTGAAAGTCGTGCAAGTTCAGCCGGTAGTTTCTTTGGCGTTTCAGTCAGCACATTCATCAACGAATCAAGACCATTGCCTTTGACTTCGAATGTTGTTTGCATGTGGACACCGTTATTGATTTGAGATTACCGCACGACTAAAACTGTCACGCCGCCGTCAGAAGATTCGACTTTTGTTATCAGCCGGGTTTCGGGCGTCGCCCCTGGCTTCACCGCAACGTCGATTTGATCACCCGCGTCGATCTCGGAATAAACAACTCCCGTGGTCGAATCATGGTGAACTGAGATCATGAGCGTCGGTGTCACGATTTCATTTGAAATAAAAACTTGCGGCGGATCCCGGTTGACGATCCCGGTGATTACTCTTGTGCCTCCTGCCCGTGGCCGATAAGTGAGAGTCTCACCCATCACCCGCGTAAGGTCATCAAAAGCGTCTGCAAAATATCCGTCAAATTCGGTAGTCATCGCCGCAAGTTTTGAAAAACAACTGTTGAAAAATTGAAACTACGCCAAGCAACCGGTGATAATTTCCGCCGCTTCTGGGTAGATCAATTTTTCCTGAGTTTCATGTCGACAACGGATGATATCCGACCGCAATGATTCCTCACGATAAGATTCAACCGTTCCACCAATTGACGATCCATCATCTGAATAATGGAAGGTTCGTCCGATGCAAGGCTCTCGCAAGTCTTGACCAGTTGCAACTGCACCAACCATGCACTTTGTTTTGTCCCAGATTTGAGCAACGGAAGCGGTTTGGCCTTTTTTGGCAGTGTTACGAGAACCGCCGGCGATCAGAACATAATCCAAATCGAATACGGCGGCCAATTGTGCAACGGTCACGTCCGAGGCTCGCGTCTGGTCACCAGCACCAGAAGATTCGATCCGATCAAGGACTTCGGCACATTGACGCAATTCGCGGAAGAGCAGGTAGCTCATCACGATCGCATTCGGCCAAATGCCCGTTCGAGCCCATACAGCTTGGACCGCCGTTTCCACGTTGGTCACTGGAGTTGCACTTGCTGCGGTGCTCCATACGGTTCCAGCGGCGGTCGTGTTGATCGATCCGTTTCCGAAGGTAATGGCAGCCGCTCGCTTCTCTTGATTGACCAAGATTTTCGCACGTGCTCGATCGGCCGCGATCATCTCAGCATCAAAATAATCTGAGTATATTTTTGCATCGCGATCGTCAACCGGCTCTTCCCAACCTTGCTCTTTCGTTGCGAAGGTCACGTCCTCAAATTCGTAATCGCCTCGGCCATAAGATCCACCGCTTGCACGGTCGGTCTTTGACTCTTCAAGGAGCGATTCGAGCGGAATCCGTCCAAAGTTTCCAGCTTGTGCGTTTGCTTCAAAGACTGGCAACAATTGAGTTGCAATCATCTTGTTATTGTTCGCTTGAAGATCAAACTCAAGCATTGATTCGGCAATGTCCGGCCGGCTTCGGCTTAACTGTGTTGATGGCTTAGGCATCGAAAGAACTCCTTTGAATGTTGATTTCAAAGAGCTGTTCAGCCAGAATCAAAATGCTAGGTTTGACGTTTGGGCTGAATTGCTCAGATGTTGAATTGGGGGAGTCGTTGACGCGACTCCCTTTTTTTTAGTGAAACGGATTAAACGGTTGTTAATGCCACGCCATCGTTCCCGACAACGGACCATCGATAAGATGACGCACCATCAGCAATTCCAACGAGCGTAATCGTGTCCAGAATTGCTCCGAAAGTCAGAGTGTTGTTTCCGGTTTGGTTTACTGGTGAGTCAGAAGTCACAACCGCATCGCCACCATCGGTGAGCATGGTCACTGTTAGCAGTTGACCGGCCGAAGCTGGGTCACCAAGCGTTCGCGTTTCTGCTCCGGCGGTGACCAATTGAACGTATGAACTCAATGTCACATCGATGTTGCCCGCATCTCCAGGATCAGCGAAAGTTGCCAACCCGGTTGTTGATTCGGGATAATAAACAACCTCGATCACATCTCCATCGGCTGTCGCGGCTTCGATTGCTTTGCCAATCGCTTTACCGCCGGCCAACGGAGCAATCTCACCACTTGCCGCGCCTTGGAATTCTGCTCCGGCTGTGATCGCTGCGTTTGCAATCGCGAAGTGAGTTCCAGGAGCATTCGCCATTTTGACGCTCATTTCTTCCTGGAAGTTATCTCGCGTTGCATCGGGAGCGTAGCCCGCTCGCATCGCAGAACCGAAGGTTGAATCGTTTGCACCTGCCAGATCAACACCGGCGGCCGTTTGCTTCACTCGTGAATAAAGCGGAATCGCGGTTGCGCCCGGAAGTGCTGAGAATTTCCCGGTATCATTTACTCGTGACATTGTTTGAACCTCTTGAATTTTTTGATTTGCAAAATTGAAAGATTGATTGACTCGAAGGATGGATTACTTCTTCGAGGCGTTTGCCTCTGCAAGGTATCGATCGTGAAGTTTTGGTTCCTCTTTGAAGATCGCCCGAATCACCTCATGCTTCTTTTTGCCGGTTTCTTTCATCCGAGCATCAACCAACTTTTTGACATGAGCGGTTGCGGTGATCTTTGCAACGGCCGCCGCGTTTGCGGTTGAGGTTCGAACAGCACGAGCACCTTTGAAGTTCCATTTGCCAGTTTGTTTTGATTTGGCGGTTGGCTTCTTTTTTGCAACTGTCTTTTTTGAGTTCAATCGACCAGCAATTTTTGCTAGTAGCTCAGCCGTGACATCTTCTTCGCTGTTGGCTTCTGCCTCGTCATCGTCCATTGCAACAGCCTCATCGTCTTCCATTGCTTCGACTTCTTCTTCTTCTTCCTCGGCGACCATTTCTTCATCGCCTGGATCGAGCATGGATTGGAGAACAGCGAGGATCTCTTCGGCCGTGACACCACTCACAACCGGCTCTTCCGGTTCCTCGGCGGTGACTTCCTCTTCATCCTCATCTTCCATTGCCTTTGCATTATCAACCTCAGCCTGGAGCTTTTGGTTCTTCGCTTGCAATGTTTTGATGAAGTTATCTTTTGCCTCATCAATTGAGACTTTTGACTTTAGTTGATCAACCAAGAATTCGGCCGATGCTCCGGTCAACTTTGCCTCAAGGTCTTCAAGGCTTGCGGGTGTTTTTGACATTTCGTCGATATCCCTGGGGTTTGGTTCCGAACGTCGGGCCAACGCAGCCGCAAACCTTTCTGGAACTGAAAATTTCTTTGTATTGATTAGCGCGGCGAGCGGTGTCGCATTACCGAGTTCAGTGAAGTAACCAAGTTCAACCGCTTGTTCGGCTGAGAAATAGTTCTCTGATTTGAAGATTTCCGCGATCTCGTCCGTGGATTGTCCGGTGAGTTCCGAATAAACAGAGGCCATTGAATCTGTTGCAATTCGCAACAACTCAACGCTTTTCTCGTGATCGTTCAAGTTCCCTTCCGTTCCAACTTGCGGACCGTGGATATGGAAGATGGAATCCTTTTCGATCGTCCGCCGGTCTCCGCTGCAAGCGATGTAGCCCGCGATCGAGCACGCGCCGCCTTGGACAACCGTGTGAATTTTTGCCGGGTGCTTTTTGAGTAGCTTGACGATTCCGATCCCTTGGGAAACGGAACCACCATCCGAATTGATCAAAACGTCGATTTCTTCCGCTTCGCCGATCGCATCAAGTTGATCACTGATCGACTTGACGGTGTTCGCGTTCTCGTCATTGCCGCCGATTGGTCCGTAAATTCGTATCTCTGGATTCAATTTTCACTCCCTAGTAAAGCGTTGATCCGATTCGATGGCTGAGGATTGTCGCTTGCTCCGTCATCCTCTCCCGCGTCTTCAATCGGTTCTGGATTCGTTTCAACTTGGGTTGTCGATTGCATTCCGTCCGGAGTCGGCATTGGATAAAGTTGCTGCCAGTGAACCGGCTGCCCATCTTGAAATTGCGGATCGGTGTTGATCTCGATCGCTTCAAGTTTCGCGGCTCGAATTGCAAATGAGTTGTCACGGATCGTCTCGGAAACGTGTTCTTCGTAATCCGTATTTAACTCCGCGTGCATTCGTGACGGTGAGATGATCGCGTTTCGCAATCTCATCAACCGGTCGTTCGTGTCATCCAGCGGTTTGACTGATTGCCAAACTGGTTTGTGCCATATGTGAGAGGTGAACTTTTCGATTCCATATTTCGTCAAAGCCTCGGCCATTGCTCGATCTTCTTGAGCGAATTGGAGCACCTTTGCGATATAGATGTTCCGATGAACCTTTTTGTCCAGGTTGCGTTGCGAGTTCCGCCAGAGTTTTTTGGCTTCGTTTGCCGCGCCGATAAATCCGTGGAAGTTGGTCTCACTAGAATCCATCATTCCAACGGAGAGTGGTAGATCGAGATTTCCACAAATCAATTGAAGGATCAACCGATATTGCTGAAAGTATTCGGCGTTTGGAATGTTTGGTGAGAATCCCGAAACCGTTTTCCCCGGTCCCGGTTTGACCTCCATCCCGGGTTCGACTTGATCGAAGAGTTGAGTGTCCCCGGCCGCCGATGTTCCGGTCGTTTGATTACCGAATTGATTTGTGGTTGATGGCAATCCGGAAGATTCGACCGTTTCGTTAATGAGGAAAGCAACGCAAGAAACGATTTGTTGTTGCACGAGTTTCGCAAAGTTCACATCCTCAAGCATTCCAGTGAGTTCGAAGATCGGAGCAAACGCACTTACGCCGCGAGTCATCGAGAGTCGCTTGTTGTTGTACATGTGGACGAACTGGCGGTTTCCGAATTCATCTCTCGTCTGGATTGGTGCGAATTCGTTGAACGTCGTTTTGTATGGATCAAGGATATCTTCTGCGATGTAGTATTGATTTCGCCGGCGGTTCTCATCCAGCTCAACACCAAGCACGATCTCTCGGCCATCGGGTGATGAATCACCGTGGTCGTTCCTGATCAGGTACGGTTCGAAGAATTGAAGGTGCCCGGATTCCGTGACGCTCGTTCCGCAATCGCCCGCGAGCAAGTGAGTCCAGTCGTTCGCAACTTCGAAATCATGCCAACATGACTCGCCGGAGATGTCGCACTGTTCCGGATCGTTCGCCCAGTCCAGCCATCGCTCCTTGATCGCGGTGTTAAGTCCCTCATCACCCGTGGTCGCTTCCAGTCGAAATCCATCTTGCACAACATTTGAAACGCGACGATTGAGGAGCATTCCGACAACGGAATCATTTCTTTCCAGGTCATAACAATCTTCGATCAATTGGTAGAACTGATATTCCGACCGGATGTGATAATCGGCCGAGGATCCCATTGGAGCAATGTTTGCTCTCCGCTGGTTGAATCGCCCTTTCTTTGTGGCTTTATAATCACCGTAAGCTGTATTGAAAGACGCGATTGCGTGATTTAATGTTTTATTTTCTGCCCTTGAGAATGACATGATTAACCTCGGAAAGTAGCGGAAGGACCGAGGAAGCGAACCCCAGAAGATGAGGTTGAAGATTTGGCTTTGACATACACGCGAGCATCGTCGCGCAATTGCTGTAGAGTCGCGGTGTCGTATGAAATGCTCGAACCGGCATGACCTGAACTTTGAGGCCGCTTGAGAAGTAATTGATTCACGTAGGTAATCACCGATTTAGCTTTTGACAAGCTGGCGGCTTCTTCGTAATCAAGCGCGGCTTCGAGCAATGTCGTTAATTCTGAAACTGTAGCCATGCTGGAATTATTATGGCTAGAATTTGCAAGAATCGATTTGCAGCAATTTTTTTAAGGTTTTTTTTCTGGCCGGGTAAATCCAGCAAGTCCGAGCGCCGCCGCGATCTCGGTGCTCGTGCGGTTGATGTGCTCCTCGGTTTCGTGTGGAGCTTGGGCATGGCGGATCTCGTGGATGATCGTGTCCATTTGATCGAAACTTTTCAAACCGCGATAAACACGAATGAGCTTGGAATCCCTATCGCAATCGCCCCATTTTTTGCCGCCGAGTTCTTTCATGGTCACAAATCGAATCGTCCATGTTTCATCTGAAAGTTTGATGTGGAATTCGGCCGTTCTCATTATTTCAACTCATCGATCAAGGGACTGAGGAGACTGATACCATTTACGATTGGGACATTGATATGGAGAAATCGACCGTTGCTTTTAACCATCTGCAATCCGTAACCATTGCTCCAGTCTGTTGGGTTGGTGTGTTGCCAAAGCGGTTGTAACTCCGATAGGCACCCAGGGCACCACGCGCCAATCATTCCATCTTTGACATTCTTCCCGATGTATGAGTCCGCGCGGTGAGTGTGACCATAGACCACGTTTCCACCAAATTTCGCAACATGAACGGCGGCCGCGTGTTTTGCCGTGCTGCTTCCGTGGGTGAAATAGCAATTGCCTTTTTTGATTGTCGCGGGAAGTTTCACCTTGTCGTAAAATTTCCCCTGTTCAATCAACCGGAATCCTCGCTTCGAGATGTTCAACGTGGATTCAATGGAGAACATGGATTGAAGAAATTGAGCGTCCTTTTTCTTTCCAAGCGTTTGCGTCACAATCCAATTTTCGATCCGCCGCTCGTGATTCCCTTCAAGATAATCGGTTTCAACTTTTCCCGTTCGCTTTTGGATTTCATCCAGAAAGACATTGGCCGCAATCGCGTCATCGATGAAACTGTATTCCGTTTGGGCGACATATCCAAGGGTATGGTGCTGCGCGAGGAACCCACCGCAATCGATGTGATCGCCAAGCATCACTATCTCTGCTGGCTTGATATAGTCTAGGTCACCCAAAAACGCATTAGCTGCTTTTTTATTGATCGCGGAGCCGTGGGAATCTGGGATGATCACCCGGCAAAATCCGCTTCCTTTCTTTTTCTTCGATTTGCCGAGTGATAATTTGAACTTCGCGGCGTTGGATCTTTCGAGTTGCTTTGATGCCATATTCAATTGGGACTCAAGCAACTTGTTTTTCGCCTCGGATTCTTTCAACCGAGCTTTCAATTCCACGTTCGGGTCGTATTCATCAAGGGCTTTATCCAACATCGTTCTTTTTCAGTGTTTTGATCACTTCGGTGAAATACTTGACCGTTATTTTTGGGAATCCATCCGGCCGAACTTGGCTCAAAGTCTCATGCAACCATTCGCCGAGTTTCGAATAGTTAGGGAATTTGTCCCTTAATTCGCCGCTCTCAAACCGGGTGACTGCTCGCGTGATGAATTCCAAGACCTCATCGCTAACTTTGGCTAGATATCCGGTTCTGTTTTGCGGTGGAACGTATTCCTCCAGGAGATCATCGAGCGCGGGTGGTGTCGGTGGTGTTGGTTTCTTTCGTTTAGCCATCACAATCACCTTTGACAGCATCCGCCACCTTCTCCAACATCGATCGCAAAGCGGTCACGTGGTTGGTCACTCGGCCGCCCATCTCTAATTTCGTGTCCTGATCCTTCATGCCTTCGAGGAGCACTTGGAATCCGAATCGCTGTTTGGCGGTCATCTCGCGGATTGCGGTCATAAATCGCCGCCGAGGGTAGATTGTCTTGTCGATGCAATAGGGGATTTGAATCAAAACTTCACCCGTGGTCACTGGCAAATCCGTTTCCGGTTCGCTCCACTTAATGATTGCGGGTGATGGTGTTGGTGCTGGATCCGCCTCTTTCACTTCTCCATTGTCGATCACCGTGGTCGGCGGTTTATTCTCCACCGCGTCTTTTTTCACTCGTCGCCGCCGCTTCGGTTTTTCCGCCGTGGATGGCAACTCCACCGATGGGAGCTCACCCGCT
>JGI10211J14876_10000676_pt1 | contig 14691 bp, 14 predicted proteins | sample Etolagsediment_FD_14876 | JGI IMG/M metagenome (IMG submission 14876)
CCTTGTTCGCCTTTTTCACCTTGTTCACCTTTTTCACCTTGTTGGCTAATTGAATATATAGAACTTATAACATTATCAATAATGGTTATATTAGAACCTGCAGTTAGTTTATTTTGTTTTTGTGATAATATATCACTCCCATTTTGTATTAATTTACCACTTAAATAAATATCCTTAAATTGATAATCATCTGAACCAAAATCTACTTGATTATTTTTTCCAGGTTCTAATTGAGTAATTTTATCATTCCCCATGACAATTTTATTTGAACCATGGCCTGTGGAATAAGAACCAATCACAATTTCATTAGTTGCACCAGTATTACTAACATTTGATTTAAAACCAATTGTTATATTATTATCACCTTTTTTAACATTTGTTCCTGAAAACCCACCAATAGTTGTATTACGATTACCTTCTGTATTATTTCTTAATGAACGATAACCAATAGATGTATTATTAATACCCTTTATGTTATTTTCTATAGAATTACTACCAATTGCAGTATTTTGATGACTATGTTTATTCTTTTGTAACGTTTTATAACCAATAGATGTATTTTTTTTTCCACGAATATTATTTTCAAAAGATTTATCACCAACGGATGTGTTAGTATTATCTTTTTTAAAATTATTCTTAGACATAATAATACATATAAATTTTTTATAAACATGAAATAAAAAAATCAATTATTAAAAAAAATAAATTAATAAAAAAAAAAATAAAAAAAAATATTTTTTTTCTTACTATTTTCTTTTATTTTTACTTCAACCTCTTTTTTAGAAATAGCGGTGATTTTCTATTTTTGTTTTTCTTGTAATACTTTATCGTTTTATCTTGTGATATTATATTTTTTTATTATAGGTTTGTATCATTAAAAATATAATTGTATAATATATATGAAACCCGCGATTAATATTTATAATTCTGATTTAGTAAATGGAACCTATATTATGAGGAATCCTGGTAATTATATATTATCTGAAAATATTGTTTTTCATCCAAATGCAGACAATGATTTTCAACCAAAACCATCACAATATGAAAAATATAATCCAAAACATGGTTACGGATTAGGTTTTTTTGCTGTATTTGTAATCTATGGTGAAAATATTCATTTTGACCTCAATGGTTTTACCATCCAATGTTCAAATGAATTTTTATTAAAACAACGATTTTGTGCTATTATTGAATTAGCATCATCTCCTTTCATTCCCAATCAAGGACCATCTGATTTTGGACCATCTATCCAATCAGCAAAAAATTGTATTATTCAAAATGGTTGTTTGGGTCAAGTTTCACATCATAGTATTCATGGAAATGGTATGCAAAATATAAAAATAAAAAACATATCACTAAAGGATTATGAAGTAGCAGGAATCTCACTTAATGGGGGAATAAATATTTTAGTAGAAGATTGTAGATTATTTGGTACTTCTACAAAAGTACCATGTTTATCTAATTATGCTCATTGTAAATTTGATTTACCTTTTTTACAAAAAATAGTAAAAGAAAATCCAAATCAACTTTTAGAAATGCATAATACTACAAAAACAGTACAAGAAATATATGATACAACTATTAAACAAGTAAAAATATTTGAAGATGCATATTTAAACAATAAACCTTATTATGGCCCTTTTAAAAATAATACAGGTTTATATGATGGAAATGTATATGGAATTGTTTTCAATTCATTAGGCGTTGTTATAAATGATTTTAAACATTTACGTGACACAAATACAATTGGAAATGAAAATATTTTGATTAAAAATACAATTATCAAAAATACAACATCAAATGGTTCTCAGGTATTTGGTTTATTTGAAACAACAAAAACAACAAAAGATATATCCAGTGCTTATGGTAAATCAGCTTTTGTAGGTCCTGTTGGAGACATGTTTAGTTTAAAAGATTCTATTAATCAGTATGGTGTCTTTAATAATGATTTTATATGTGCTATGCAGTTAGCTGTTGCAAAATATGGTTCAAAAGAAAAAAAATCATTAGGAACATCGAATATAGATTCATATATATATGATACATGGATAAAATCAAATACGAATATTTTTAGTGAAATAACGATGAACCCTAATGATAAAACAAAAAGGTTTTATCTTGTTTCTGGAGGTGATTCAATGAATCATAAAATGAAAGGGAATATTGGATTATTTATCTCACAAGGTTTGCATGTTCAAATCGAGAATGTACTTATTGATGGTGTAATGAATAATGGAATACAAAAAAATCAACAATCATCTCAATCTATTGGGTTATGTATAACAGGTTCAAAAGATATTTATTCAAAAAATTTACAAATTAAGCATATAACATCTGAATTTTCAACAGCCAATGAAATTGAACTTGTACATGAAAATGTCAATATTCAGGTAGATATTCGTTAGTAATGTAATCATGTACCATGATTATATACATTTCAAATAAGAACATATAATTAAATAAGAATGATTTGATAATTGAATTATATCATATGTAAAGAACCATATACGCTAAAAAATCTTTTTTGAATCTCTGTAATATGATTATAAAACATATTATTGTGAATATTACTTGTAATATACACCTTTGAACATTATTCTAACATAAAAATTGAATAATATTCATATCAATCTTTTTATAAAACAATAAGAATGAGTTATTCTACAACACAAAGGTCAGATAATAATAAGATTCGTGATGCTGTTATCAATGATATTGATAAAAATAAACAACATTATCGAGATTTACAAACATTTTTAATAAAAAAATACAAAAAAGCAGAAGGTAGAAAAAAAACATCTTATGACGATGACGATTTTGGAATTGGTAATAATGAAGAATCAGAAGGGTCTGAAAAGGATTTTCTTTGGAAGTTACTTCAAGATTCTGAAAATTTAGCAAATATTAACCCACGAACATTATATGATTGGGCTATTTTATTAGATAAAAAAGCAAAAGAAAAATATTGGACTTGGTCAGACCCCATTCAAGTAGAATTATTTACAGGTTATTCTTATGAACCATATAAAAAAGTAATGATCAAACCAGAAATGGTTGATATACATGAAACTTATTTGGAAGATATTCAATATTCAGAAAAAAGTTTTTGTCTTATTGAAAAATGGTTAAAAAATCAAAAAATAATGATGTCTAATGCTACATATGATCATTGGGTGTATGAAATTACACAATATTATTTTAAAAATAAAATACAAATTGAAAAAGACATTGTATTTCGACCATTAGACAATGATAAAAAAAGATGCTTTTATGAATTGGAATATTTTCGTATTGAAGAAAAAGAAATATCAAAAAAAATAGAAGAATTACAATGTATTGAAAATAATATAAAAAAAACAAAAAAACAGTTATCAACTATTATACAACAAAAAGGATTGACTAAAAAAAATATAGAAGATTATGATTTTAATATTCATCAATATATTTGTTTATTAGCAAATTATTGGTATGAACATAAGGATGAATTCAGGGATGACTTGGTTTTTCATCCTTTAAAAAATAAAAAAGATATGGAAAATCATTGTATTAACGTATATTCAATAAATATGAATAATATCATATCAATGAGTATACATATCCAAGGTTCTATTCATAAACAGAATATTGATCATTTGGAAAAAATAAAAAAATGGTCGGAAGATAATCAACCAAAGAAGTTTGATTTTGAAAATATGAATTTAAGTGATTGGAAAGAAGTAATAAAAAACTATCATAAAATAGAAAAAATTGATATTCAAGAAACTACTATTTATTATCCAAAATGGAAAAAAGAATCTTTATATTCTTTTAATCATCATATTATAGATCATAAAGAATTAACAAAAGAAACAGATATATTTGATATTTTATGTCTAAATGATGATGATGTTTTTTAATTTATTGCAATGATTGATATGTAGAAATGTGATTTATCATTTTATATTTGATATATAAAAAATGAAAAATAAAATTATTTAAAAAAATGAATATTTATAATAATAATAATCATATAAACTATGAATCATGGAATATGATATTGAATCAGGTGATGTAAATACGGGTGAATATATATGTTCTTCGTGTCAATTAAATTCAAATAGTCATTGTTTCAAATTAATAAATATGAATAACAGTAGTCTTTATTTTTACTTTTGTGCGGTTGATTCATTCGATTTAAAAGATACGTATGGTTTATTAAATCATTTATATGGTAATTTAAGATATAATAAAAGGAATTGGGTATTATTATTTGATTGTTTTGATATAGGAATTATGGAAATTTTTTATTTAAATAAATTAAAAAATTTATATAATCATTATGAATTAAAAGTTGATTTTACGTTATTAGAAAATATAATATTATTAAATACAACTTTTTTCAATACAAGCATGTTATCAATTATATTTAATAATGTTAATAAATATTTTAAATCAAAAATTATACACGACAAAAATGATTATTTTAAGAATTTAGTTGAAATTTACTTGAATGAATCATGATCTCAATTATTATAAATATTTATAAAACTGGTAAATAAATTAAGTAAATCTAAGAAAAAGTCAATTGAACTTTTTGGATAATTTGGATAATTGACACATACTTTTGCTAATTGAAACATTTTAGATGTATCATAAGATACAAACAATGAAAATAATACAATTACAATATAAGATATATATAAGGTTGTTGTTTTCATTTGTTGTGCGTCTTTTACAAAAAATAGATTAAATAATGCTACAATAATAATAGCTAATAAGCCAACAATTAAACCTGGCATTACAAAATTATATGATTTTTCAAAGAAACCTGGTTGTGCATAAACAATAATAGACATAAATATAAATACAAGAGCTGTAGATATTAGTGCGTCATCTATTACTCCTGCTAATTCTTGTGATTTAAAATAAGGATATATCATGATTGAAATAGAAGCTATAAATAATAACCAAATAATATGATTATAAATGTGTCCTGTTTTGCTAAAATTACTTGTAAAAGCGATCATAATAATAAATATAAACGATAAAATCATTCCACCAAATATATAAGATCCTAATTGATTATATATATAATTCATAGGCATCAATTGATGTTTTTCTGCTTCATTTTTTGAAGTAAGTTCATTAATAACATAAGCAAATAAACCAATAAGTGTAATTGACATGGCTAAATATAAATACACATTAAATACATAATTATTACATGTTGGCTTTCCATTTTTAAATGAAGAAGTAGATATTAGATATAAAATAATAATAAAAGCAATAATACCTGAATACAAATAAAATTTATTGAAACTTTCACTCATAATAATATACAAGATTTATTTTTAGGTAATTTACATTTTTTTATAAATAAATATTATAATGAGTACTCCATTTATATTTAATAATGCATTAAAAAAAGGTTTATATTATAATTGGGCTACATCTGTTGGTGACACATATGCTTGTATAACTTATTCAGCAGGCACTACATATGCTATTCAATCTATTAATGAACCTGTTGAGCTAACACCACCCGACATTTATATTTTTAAAAATGAACAATTTAATGATAAAACAATCGAAGAACCTCTTTATAAATTAACTTTACCAGTACAAGGAATTAGAAGTAGTCTTATAATTGATGATACTGAAAACCCTTATGTATTAATTGGAACCTTTTTTTATCCAGATCCAAGATCTCCTATTCAATCTACACAACTTATTAAATGGGATTTTATAAAAAATATAATAACTATTTTAGCAACATTTGAAGATGAAGGTAATTCAATAAGAAAAATTAACAGATATAAAAATAATAAATATGATTTAATTTATTTTAGTTTTCAAAATGATACACAAACAGGAGCATTAAAACCATCATTTATAAACGCAATTTGGAAGTCATATATTGATAAAGAATTTGAAGTTCAAAAAAATATAACTAAAATTTATTTATTAAACAATGGTATAAATATATTTGGTTCATTATGGGATTTTACTATTGATAATGAAAATATTTATATTACAATACCTCAAATAAGTCTAGATAGTACAAAATTATCAGGTTTTAATACACGTGGTCGTTTATTTTATCAAAAAATAAATGGTTTATTACCATCAAATAATACAATAAATAAAAAAAACGTATATTCTTTAATAGGAAATGAAAAATATCCAAATGGATTTGGTATAAATAGTTTATCACTATTTCAAGTAGAATCTTTAAAAGATGAAATTTTAATTTATTCATTATCAGATTTTGTTTATCAAGGACTTTCATTAGTTCCAAATATTAACCAAGAGAAATTAATATTATTATTTGTAGAATTTGAATTTAACATATTAAAATTATTAAAATATATTGTTTCTAATTTAGATATAGATGGAACACGATTATTCAAGATAAAAAAAAAAGACTTATTTAAAAAAAAATTACCATCTATTTACACATTAATTGGGGATCCTCCTAAAAATACTATTAATATATCTGATACAACAAATGGTTATGATAATTTTTCTAATGTATATACATGGGCTTCATGTAACGAACCAAAAAATAATAAAACATATTATGGAACACTTGACATAAGAAGTTTATTATACTCTTCACTATTAATTTTATTTAAAAATATACCTCCTATATATAGCTTTTTATTAAATTTAGATGAAAAAAATAAAATACTTATTACAGAATTATTATTTAGTAGTGATATTACTACTCCTATAAATTATAAAGATAAAGAATTTTATTTTGATGTATTTTCAATCCAAAAAGATGATAAACAAAATATTATTAAAAAAATAACATCAAATGGTTTTAAGGAATCAAAACCAAAATTACCAGATGACGGTGTTCGAAATATAAATATAATAACTAATTCAAAAGGTAGGTTTTTATTAGTTGGTTCAACATGTTATCAAGAAGAAAATGTTGCTAAAAACTATATTTTAAAACTTGAAGAGTAATATTCATTATTTATATATTTTATATTTTTTATATTTTTTATATTTTTTTAATAAAAATTGATTTAAATTTTATTAATAAATAAATATTAGAAACATGGATTTTTTGGATGATGTTCGACCCCCGGATAAACCTTATAGTGATGTATTATGTAACACATATATCAATGAAAATATAGATGATGATTTAAAAAATGCTTTAGAAGCATCTATTGAATTTGAACGCCAAAAACAACTTCAAGAATTTGAGAAAAATAAAAAAATTAATTTACTATCTGGTCTTGAAAGGATATATCAAATTTACAGACTTGGTAATAAATATGAAGATTTATTTTTTATTGAATGTTTACAAAAATCAATTCAATCATATTTAGATGAAAAAACAAAACATATTGAATTATATAAATTACATTATGTAAAGTTTAATGAAGTATTGAATATGTATTATCTTCAACATATTCAATTAAAAAGAAAACCTAAAATCAATGAAGAGCTGTATAATCTTTTACAAAAAGAAGTAAAATCTATATAAAAATTGATTTTTTTTTTTGTATTATAAATAAATATGAATATTCTCAATTCACAATTAGAGAAGCAACTTAGTTTTACACTTAATACCATTGTTTTTGAACAACTAAATAACATTCAGAAAAATAATATATATAATGATGAAAATAAAGAAACTTATTTATTTTGTTATGGTTCAAATTCAGTAGAACAACTTAAAGAACGTGTATCAAATCCATATTTGGAAGCAAAAAAAGCATATTTACCTGGATATATACGTATTTTTGCAGGATATAGTAAAAAATGGAATGGTGGTGTAGCTTCATTAAAAAAAGTTAATGAAAATTATTTAACAAAAGGTTCAATTGTCTTATTAAATGAAAATGAATTAATTAAACTTGATAAATTTGAAGGTGCAACAAAAGATGCAACACCATTTGGTCGAGTAAATAATATTTATTATCGAAAAGATTTGATTGTAAAAGATGAAAATCATAATGATATTAAATGTATAGCATACATTAAAAATGATGATCAATGGTTAAAAGAACCATCTGAATCTTATTTAAATGCAATTAAAAAAAATGTAAGTCCTTTTTGGCTTGATTTAGATCAAGAAAAAAAGATAATTATATATGATCATCAAGTTAATAAAAATGGAGAATTTTATTAAATACAAAAAGAAAGTATTAAAATAACAATATAATTTTTATAAATTATTTTATATATATAAATAAATAAAATAGACAATCAATGATTTTCTTGCAATTTCTTTATATTCATTAGTAAAAACAAATAAAGTTGTTTCCAGAGTTATAAATAATTTATCGTATATAAAAACTTGAAAAAATAGAAATATTTTAATGATCAANCACCTTATCATCCAGACCAAAAGNACGTCTTGCATCATCATTATCAGACATATGTGTTTTGTCATCTATTTCTGAAAGTGTCTCAGAAGTGTAAGAAACATCGGAAAAAACCTTCAAACATTGAATTTCGTAATCATCATCTTTTATATTAAATTTTACGCAAAAAGTATATATTATATCATCATCTGTTCTATAAAGAAAATTCTGATAGACACATTCTAAACCATATGACTCGCCATAGCAAATAATTTTTATTTTATTATTTATTAAAAATGCATAATATAAATCATGATCATAATCATCTGTGTTAATAGAACGTTCAGGATTAATATCAAAATCTTTTTTTGTAATTTTTTCATTTGTATTTTTTATTATATTCTCATTTAGATAAGACATTTTATTTTAGACTATTATTGATGTAAGTATAATAATTTATAAAAAAGAATCAATTTTTATTTATAAATTAAAAATGTTCGCAAATGTTTCCTTATTTATCTTCAATCACAGCCGCTGGTTAAATGAGTTAAAAAAACAAACCTTTTTCTTTATTAATTTGTATTTCCTTAATTACAAGATATCTGCCACACTTTGAGCTTCTTCCGATTAAAAAAGCCTTCGTATATTCAGTGTCAATGACTGAAATATATCGCGGTATAACAACAAAATATTTCACTCCTTTAGCATAAACGTCATACCTGGGCGCGCGGGTTTTTCCTAGAGTATCCAACACCTTAATTCTCGAATGAACTGTACTATCATTATACATTCTATAAAGAAAGTCATGAAATTTTCCCTGCGACGGCCACGGAGATGAGATTTCTTCCAAATTCATCGCCCCATATTCAGTATCTATTATGTCTTTTAAACTTTTTTTTATGCTCATGATAATCCGATAATCAGAAATGATAATTTAAATAATAAGTATCGATTTTTTATTTATTTAACATTGAATGGTTTGATGAAAAAACAACAAAATATAACTATTTTCAGATCATTATATTAAATTTGATAAATTATTAGAATAATAGAATACAAAACATATTCAAGTAAATCCAAAACCAAAAATAAGAGAAGAATTATATACATACCTAAAACAAAAAAGAATAAATATTTAACATTTTATTTATTTATAAATAATAATAATTTGAAATGATTTCCATTAGATCAGATCATGGGTCTATTATGTAGCTGCACTCAAGGTTGTGGCGCACGGTCATTCCAGATCAGCAAGTCGTCAATGGACACCCATTTTGTAAGTCCATTTCCTTGCTGTCTAACGTGTACCATCTTAACGCCATTTTCGACTATTGGTTCGGGAAGCCACGGATCAAACGTCCAGTTTGATTCCATTAGACCGTTCGTTCGTAGCACGTTGATTGGTTTGTTTTGTATTATTGAATCATTTCCGTTTGAATCTTTTACGTGCATTAAAAAATTTGCTTCTCCGTACGCAGTGTAAAACCAAAAATTGGCACGATTTTGTTTCCCATGTTGTATGCATTCTTTTTTTTTACATGACACCCAACCTCTATTGGTTTCTGGTGAAGTTGAGTGGTACTCACACTCTTCTGCTAATATGTTGCAAAAATCACATATATTTGATAATCCAATGTAATGCAGATCTGGTGAAACAATCTTTGCAATGGGAGAGAAGGTTATCGGCAAATCACTCATTTAATTAATAAAGATAGATAGCTTAAGATTGATAATTTAACTAATAAATATTCGATTTTTTATTTAACATTGAATATTTATAATTTTTGATGCGTTAATGTCTAATTTTTTCATAATCATAATTAACATCTGTACATCATTATTTGCTCGATGAGCAACAGGGCTATATCCAAATAAATATTCAAATATTTGAAGTAATGATTTGCTTGCTATCTCTTTTTTTAAAAATAAACGTATAATAACACGACTATCTAAGAATTTTGCCTTATTCTTATCAATTAATTTTTTTTCAATCATAATTTTATGGTCAAAACTAAATCCATTATGTGCTATAAATATAGGTTCTTCACAATAAGAAAAAATATTATCAATTTCTTGTGAAAATTTCATGAAATCATCGCCATAATTAAGTAATTCTTCATTTGATATATGAGTCAATTCCATAATTTCAAAAGGAATACATTTATTTTGGGTTAGTTTTACCAATCCACTACTTACCACACAAGATGTTTCATATTCTTCAAAATGACGGTCAATAATATCAATAAATTGATTATTTTGAATCAAACCTGTTGTTTCTAAATCATAAATAAATATCATATTTTGTAGTTTTTCTTGTAAAATAACACTTAATAGTTTTAATAATTCATAATTCATAAACTTATCTTTTTCTAACAGGATTTTGTATTTTTTACCTAAGTTAAAATTCCACAATTCTAAATTATATATTTTTTCTAAATTAGGGCTAAGTAGATTATGATACAATATGAGTTGTATGATTTGTTTCTTACTAAGTTGATAACTTAATTTAATATCAATAATTGAATCTTCAGTCAATATATCAAGTTCTCCTACCAAAGGTAATTTACGATGTTTAAATGTTGGATGAAAAATTAATGATTCTTTTATATTTTCCGCATAGGATTTTGTTTTTTGAATAATATATTCTAAACTATCTAAATGAGGACTAAAGTCTTTTTTCCATAAATAAGCGGTTTCATGACTTCTTTGATAAAAATATAAACTTATTTGAAAGATGCAATAATAAATGTCATTTTCACTATATTTTTTTTTAACATTGAGTGATTTTTTTATTAATTCAAATAAAAAATCTTTTGAATAATGAGATACATCATTATAACAGTCCAAAAAAAATTCTTTATTAAAATCATTGTCCAATATGTTCATTAAATAATCATATAATTGTTGTTCTCGCACTTTAAATGATTTTTTAATAATATTAAAATCTTTTAATTTAACTAAATCTTTCACAATAAATGGACATTTAAGTTTCAATATTTTATAACCACCTATCATATTTTTAGGTACAAGAATTGTATTTTCTAATATTTTTTTCAGTTTTGAAATAAAGTCAGGAACAATATTGTTTTTTAAACAATAATAATAATTAAATATATTTTCTATAAAAATACCATATAAAGCACAGTAATGTTCATATTCAAATAAATCTTTTTTACAAAAATCATCAAATAAATCTTCTTCTTCAACTCTATATTGAATTAATTTTTCAAATACATAAAGATGTTTTTCATCAAAAAATTTTTTGGATCCTAAAATTTCAGTTACAGAATAATAAATAGGTTTAATTTCTTCTTTGTATTGCATTTTATCTTTCATTTTTGGGGGTTGATTTTCAATTTGATAATATTTTAATGAACATTCTTTTAATGGAAACCATGCAAATTTATTTTTATCTATATAAATATGCATACTATAACATGCTCGACTTAAACCCACATACCATAAATATTTAAATTCATTAAATTTTTGTTCATTTGGCATCATACCAAATGTTGTAACATGAAAATTTAATAAATATACTTCATCAAATTCTAATCCTTTTGATCCATGGATCGTCATTAAATTGATATGGTTTTCTTCTTTTCTAAATTTGTCCAATACAACTTCTTCATTATTGGTATCTTCATAATGTTTTAAATATTGTATATCATTTTCTCTTAATAAATTGGTAAAAAGACTTAATCCCACATTTGAATAATAATCATTGATAGGTTTTGATTTTTTCACAGGACCAATAATTGCTATATTTTCACGTTTATAAGGGCTATTTTTAATTTTTTGTATAATATTTTGAACAATTTCACTTACATTTCCGCAAAATATAGATGGACGTTTATAATCTTTTGATTTCATAGATACCATATTTTGTGTTAACAATTCCCAAGGTTTAAACTGATTCACAAAATCTACAATTTGTTTGGAAGAACGATAATTTTTTATCAAACAATATTTTTTTGAACTATGTTCCATCAAGAATTTATCGCTACCATTCTGAAATTGATAAATATTTTGGTTTGGATCTCCAATCATAATAACAACACAATCTACTATTTTTGATATATTTTGTATAAGTCTATATTGTATTTCAGAAATATCTTGTGCTTCATCGACAAATATTGCTTTGAGTTGTTTAAATTCAGTAAATGTTTTAATTTTTTCTTGATGTTCAAATATGATTTCAGAGGCAGCAATAATAACAGTATCTTTTGAAGAGGATTTTTTTTCAGTAAGTTTGCTCATAATTTTTCCTGCTAAAGAGTGTAGTGTACAAATATTTCTTGAGTTAAATAATTTTTCATGTTGCTTTTGTCCTTTTGAAATAAAATCATGACATGCTCTACGACTAAAAGACAAAATTAAATATTCATTATTTTTTTTAAATTCACCAAGTGAGTAATGATATAAAATTTTTCCTATAATGGAAGCTGTTTTTCCGCCTCCAGGAATTCCTAAAAGACAGCTATTTTCAAGTTTTGAATGAATAAACGTTAATTGTTCATCATTATATGTAAGTTTTAAATTTTCAGGTTGTTTAAATTTAGACAAGAAATCGTCCATCTATTATTTCTTTCTTAATAAAATCTTATATTAAGATAAATAAATTTTTATTTTTTTTTTTTAGAAAAAAATACTTAAGTATTAATTCATAATATAATATATAGCATGACTTATATCAGACGTTGTATAAAAGAAATTAAAATTATTAAGTACTTTGAATATTTTCCTAAAGTTAAAGTTGAATTAAAAAAAAAAAATATTTATTATAAGTCTAATCATATAATAAATAATCAAAATCTAAAAAATTCTTTAGAATTAGATGATTATGAAATAAGATACATAAACTATATTAAAAAAAATGGTGGTTTATAATCATTTAATCATTTATTTTTTGGATTTTTTGTCCGTTTTTTGGTCCGTTTTTTGGTCCGTTTTTTTGTTATTGTTTTTTCCTTTTGAAAGTTTTACAACGGGTTTCATTGTAAAAGATTGTTTTCCTTTAGCAGTCATAGCTTTTTTCAATTCTTCAGGAGTATATTTGTGGAAATGACCTACATAAGTTCCATACACTTTATGTTTAGAACCACGAGTGTATTCTTGAATTTTGAAATGAACTTTACCAAGTTTAAGTTTATTCATTTTTTTAAGTCCTTTTTCATGTGCAATAGAACTTAAGAGTTTTCTTGCAGCACTACTTGGGCTTGCGGCACCAGTAATAGATACACCTCCAATTTCAACTTTTTTTCCGTCTAATTCGACTACACGAAAATGTCTTTCTTCTGCAACACCTCCGATCATTATATATATATAATAAAGATATTTTTATAAATAAAAATTGATTTAAAATTTTTTAAATAATTAAATATAAAGAAGAATGAAATTTTATGCAGTTCATAAAGGAAAGAAGCCAGGGATATATAATGATTGGCCATCGTGTCAAATTCAAGTAAATGGCTATAATAACCCGATTTTTAAGAAGTTTGATAAAAAAGAAGACGCAGAAAAATTTATGAAAGAAGGATTTAACACAGTACCTAAAAATTTTCTTAGTTCTCAAAAAAGAAAAGATACAGTAGATAAAAAAAACGAACAATTGCTTGACGATTTATTAGAAAATAGAAGTAATCGTATTTTTGTATATAGCGATGGTAGTTGTATTAAATTAAAAAACGGTATATTTAAAGCAGGATATGGAATTTATATACCTGAAAAAAATATTAAAATAAGTGAGCCATTATTAAACCAAAAACAAACCAACAATAGAGCTGAGTTATCAGCTATTATAGAAACATTTAGTTATTTAAGTCAAGAAGATTTAAAAAAAGAAATTATTATGATTACGGATTCACAATATTCTATATATATATTTGATAAAACGGGTGAAAACTATGAAAAGGCAAATTTTATGAAAGAAGGAAAAGAAGTTTTAAATAAAGATTTAATTATGAAGGCGCTTAAAATAAAGAGAAATTACAATATAAAATTAGTAAAAGTACGTGCTCATACAAACAAACAAGATAAACATTCTAAAAATAATGAGATTGTTGATAAACTTGCTAAGTCAGGTGTTTATAAAAATAAAAGTATATTTGAAAAAAGTCAAACAAATATGTATTCATCTGAATATTTAGATAATATAGACATGAATGATTTGATATTAAGTGAAAACAAATACAGAGAACCTGAACAAAATTATTATGAAAAAGTTCAACCAGATATAAGAAAGAATGTTCAAATGAATGAATTATTTGATTATGATGAATGTAGTGTTAATGATTTACAAAAATCAAAAAAAAAAAATAATAAAGGATTAAATCAATGGTTTGTAAAAATTTCTAAATAATTCATGAATAATTCATAAATAATT
>JGI10211J14876_10000677_pt1 | contig 14686 bp, 13 predicted proteins | sample Etolagsediment_FD_14876 | JGI IMG/M metagenome (IMG submission 14876)
TCCTACGTACGGTAGACGGGTAAACCTCCTCTATAGATATATCACTGAAAGATTACGCACCCCATTTAAAAAATATGAATTTTATGAAGGTCTCGGTTTGATGAATTATTAGACAAAGATTACGGATGCTTTTTCCGCCTTTGAAAAGAATTTCCATTACATTACTATCTCGTAAATGGTTGCTGGTATATGGATATCTCCTTATTATACTTATAGCAACACCCTATCTACCATCATTGATCGAATGGGCTCAAAATAAATGGCCGACAGGATCAGTTTCTGGCCTTGTGTTAATAGTGGAGATTTCTATTGGGTTTCTGCTGATAGCCTTGGTTTGTTCCACCTTCTTTTTTAATAGGCGTAAATTTTTTCTATTTATCCTTATAGCGAGTGGATTAATAGTAGTCTCCTGTCTCTTTTATTTAATTATTCGAAATCCCTATGAATTGACTCATTTGCCAGAATACGCTCTATTAAGCATATTGATACTGCAGGCAATTGAAAGAGAAAAAAAGCAAGAAAGAGGAAAAGTGAATAAAGGCAATAGTTACGTTGAATCTGCAATAATCACAGGAATATTTGGAGGAATAGACGAGATTTATCAAGGCCTGCTACCACTACGATATTTTAACTGGTATGATATTTTGTTAAATATGATAGGTGGCCTTTTGGGGCTGACTATTTTCTGGGGAATAATTAGGGACTAATAAGAATGCACATTATTATTTCATCGTTTGCTTTACTTAAGATACAGAGGGCACTCAGGAAGATTTTTTGATTTGGATTCTGGTGTGGAGGTAATCACAGTTGATCATTATTCCGGCGATAGATATTAAGGGAGGTAAATGCGTAAGATTGGAGCAGGGTGTGATGAATAGTGAGACCATATTTTCTGATCATCCAAAAGAGATGGCTCTTCAATGGGAAATAAAAGGCGCAAGGAGATTACATATTGTTGATTTGGATGGGGCTGTATATGGAAAACCTTTCAATAAAAAAGATATAAAAAAAATACTCGATACAGTCTCTGTGCCGGTAGAATTAGGTGGTGGGATTCGAGATCTAAATACCATTGAGGAGTATATTGATTTGGGCATTGACCAAATTATTATTGGCACAATCGCCTATAAAAATCCAGACTTAGTAAGGGTAGCATGTAAGAGGTATCCGAGTAAAATTATCGTATCTATTGATTCAAAGGGTAATTATGTATCTGTTGAAGGTTGGACAGAGCCTACCGGTATTACTGCAATTGATCTGGCAAAGAGGTTTGAGGGCATGGGAATCGCAACCTTTATTTATACGGATATACAAAGGGATGGAATGAGAAGCGGCCCTAATATAGATGGCATAAGAGAATTTGCAAAAGGTATAAATGTAGGAGTTATCGCAGCAGGTGGAATATCATCAATGAAAGATATAGAGGATTTATTGACATTACAAAAGGATGGAGTAAGCGGAATAATAACAGGAAGGGCCCTTTATGATGGATCGATTAAATTAGAAGAAGCTATTGATATAATTGATAAAGAAAGGTATTAAAGAATTTGCGTCATTGTTATTGACATTTTAATATATATACTTACTTTTGAATATTAGACCAAAAAGGAATACCTGAATGAGCTTATATGATACTATTATTATTGATTTAAAAAATGCGCTTAAAGAGCAGGANAAACAAAAACTTTCTGTATTAAGGGGGCTAAAGTCTGCGATCAAAAATAAGCAGGTTTCATTACGTCAGGAACTTACCGATGAACAGGTTATGGGAGTAATATCATCAGAGATAAAAAAAGGCAAGGAGGCAATAGAGAAATTTGGCCAGGGTTCGCGTCAAGATCTTGTAGATAAAGAGGAGGAGGAAATAAAAATATTATCAAAATATTTGCCACCACAGTTATCAACTGAAGATATGAAAGAGATAGTAACGCAGGTAATTGAGGAAATTTCGGCCAGTGGCCCAAAAGATTTGGGAGGTGTGATGAAATCAGCTATGGCAAAAGTGGCTGGCAGGGCTGATGGCCGTGAAGTTAACAGAATAGCTCGAGAATTATTGAGTTAGAGAGACAAAATTTAGTCCTTTAAATAAGCCAAAGGCTTATAAAACCCCTATGACAGAAAATTCACTTCGGGTACTCGAATATTATCGGTTACTCAATATCGTATCACATTACGCTGCTTCTCCATTAGGCCGTTCAAACTGTCTGTCACTTAAACCATTAAAAGAATTGGAATCTATTAAGGCCGAGCAGAGGCTTGTCTCAGAGATGAAAGAGCTTGTGTGTACGAAAAGCTTTATTCCTTTATCGAGCCTGTTTGATCTCAGGCCGATGTTACGAAGAGCTTATAAAAAGGGGACTTTTCTTGAAGGAAAAGAATTTTTATCTATTCATAATCTTATAAAGCTATCTCATCAGGCAAAAAATTGGATATGTGAGGCGAGGGAGTTATACTCTTCCTTATGGGANGTAGTTAAGGATATTCCAACATGTGACATCCTCACAAAGGAGATTGGTAAGTCAATAACTGAAGATGGAGNAATATCAGATCGGGCAAGCCCATTACTTTCTTCTCTAAGATCCCAGAGGATAACCCAAAGAAGGGTAATAGAGAAAAGGCTTAATGATATTTTAAGCGGCCTTGAGTCGAGCGATGATAACATTATTTCTGTGAGAGATGGTCGCTATGTTATTTCTATTAGAACCGATAAGAAAGGTTTTATTAAGGGAATTGTCCACGGTTATTCCAGCACCCACTCTACATGCTTTATAGAGCCACTGGCAGCGGTGGAGGAAAATAACTATTTAGTTGAATTAACAGATAGGGAAAAGGAGGAGGAAAAAAAGGTTCTAAAAAGGCTTACAGGTTTTGTGTCTGATTTTTCATCTGACCTTGTGAGTTGTTTAGAGATTATGGGAAGGGTTGATGGGCTTTTTGCCAGGGCAGAATTTAGTAAGGCTATAAAAGGAATATGCCCTATCCTTAGCACAGATAAGATTATTTATTTTTCAGATGCCTTAAATCCTATACTACTTTCTCTTTATCTCGAATCCAGTAAAAGGAATAAAGAAGGAAGGTTAGAACCTGTAATACCTGTTGATATTAAGATAGATTCCAAGAAAAATATTCTTATCATCTCTGGGCCTAACAGGGGTGGCAAGACTGTGGCGTTAAAGACGATTGGTCTTCTCGCCCTTATGACTCAGGCAGGGATGCATATTCCCGCTAAGGAGGGTAGTGCTGTGAGTGTTTTTCATACCATACTGGCTGAGATTGGAGATGATCAGGATATAGCAGCAGGGTTAAGCACATTTTCTGCCCGCTTGGAGCATTTAAAAGAGATTATAGATCAGGCGGGCGAAAATTCTCTGGTAATTTTGGATGAGTTGGGAACAGGAACAGATCCGGACGAGGGTGCATCACTTGCTATGGCAATTCTGGATTATTTTTCGCAAAATGGTTCTCTTAGTGCAATTTCTACTCATTATCAAAGATTAAAAAGATATGGCCTGATTAACAAAAAGGCCCAAAATGCATCTGTGGAGTTTGATTACGAAAAGGGGCAACCTACCTTTAGGTTGCTAACCGGCATGCCAGGTGTAAGCCATGCCATCGATATAGCGCAAGATTTAGGGATACGGAGTGAAATAATTGATAAGGCTACCATGTATCTGGGCAAAGAAAAAGGAAGGCCTGATTCAGTTATGGAAGATCTTGCAAAGATGATGGAAGAAGTGAAATCAGAGAAAGAAAACATTATATTCACAAAAGAAAAATATGAGCTATCAAAAAATAGGTTAGAGGAAGAAAGAGAAAAATTAGTGGTGCAGTTAAATGAGATGCTCGTTGAAAAGGAGCATAAAGCAGAGAGCCTATTAGCAGAGGCAAAAAGAAATTTTGGTGAGGCTATAGGACACCTAAAGAAAAAAGGAGCAGAAGGTCAGCTTGAGGCAACCCAACGATACACACATGCAAAGCATGATCTGATGAATGCAATATCTGAAATAACATACCAAAATAAATCAACTAATCCCGTTTCCATTACTATTGGTCAGAGAGTTTTTCATAAGAAATCTGGAAGGAGAGGCTGGGTTGTTGGTATTGATGAAGGTTCCTCAAGAACCCAGATAATGATAGGCAATATAAAGCTCACGGTTGATTCATCTGAGTTAGTCTCAGAGTCAGGTATATCTCCTCAAAAGAAAAAAGATACAATACGTGAAAAACAATGGTCTGTGTCCAGTCCAATTACGACTAAAAAAGAACTGAACCTTATTGGCTATACTATTGCTGACGCCCTTCCCCTTGTGGACAGAATCATAGATCAGGCACTGGTTCATGGATATACTAAAGTAACAATCATCCATGGCATGGGTTCAGGGGCCTTAAAGAAGGCTGTCAGAGAACATTTACAGGGAAATTGTTATGTGAAAAATTTTATTCCTGGCGGTAGAGACGGGGGAAATGATAGCATAACGATGGTTGAACTGTAAGTGAGATAAGTTTAATTAAATAAAATAGATACTAAAAAATAAAAAGTAATACTTTAAATAATTTATGTCACGTTAGGCACTTAACGTATGGACTCATCAGAGGCAAAAGAAGAGGTAAAGAAGGCAGCAGATATTGTTGAGGTGATCGGGCAGTATGTGGAGCTTAAAAAGAGGGGGCAGAACTATGTTGGCCTTTGTCCATTTCATTCTGAAAGATCACCTTCATTTACGGTTAACCAGAGCAAACAGATATATCATTGTTTTGGGTGTGGCAGAGGTGGTGATGTTTTTACCTTTTGGATGGAGTATCACAATAGTGATTTTCCCCAGTCTCTAAAAACACTGGCAGAGCGTTATAATATTCCCTTACCTCAAAAAAGGGATGTATACGCTGATAGAAAAAAAACTGAATTAAAGGAGCAATTATTTAAGATAAATGATCTGGCAAGAAGGTATTTTCATACTATTCTTGTAAAGTCTGCTGACGGAAAACCAGGCAGGGATTATTTTTCGAGGCGTCATATCTCTCAAGAAACGATCGAAAAATTTAGACTTGGATATGCAGTAAATAAATGGGACGGATTGTTCAATTACCTAAAATCGAAAAATTGTTCGCTGGATAGAGCAGCAAAAGCCGGTCTTCTTATACCTAAAAACAATCAAGACTATTATGATCGTTTCAGGGGTAGGATAATATTTTCTATCTTTGATCTAAATCATCATAGTATCGGTTTTGGCGGCAGAATTTTAGATGATTCCCTGCCTAAATATATTAATACACCTGAGACACCGATATACCATAAAGGATACTCTCTCTATGGTCTTGATTCTGCATTTGAGGATATCAGGAAAAGGGATCTGGCAATAATTGTAGAAGGGTATATGGATATGCTGGTTCTTAGACAGCATGACATATCAAATGTAGTTGCTTCATTGGGAACTGCGCTTACCAGCGATCAGATACGAAGATTAAAAGGATATACAAAAAATGTTGTCGTTTTGTTTGACCCTGATGATGCAGGAAGGGAGGCTGCCTTAAAAAGTTTTCCCTTATTTTTGAATGAAGGAATTTCCGCAAAGGTTGTTGTTCTTCCTCAAGGTGAAGATCCAGATAGCTTTGTGAATAAACACGGTTCAGATGCCTTTAAAAAACTTTTAAAGAGAGCAGAACCTATTTTTGATTTTTATCTGGACCAGACATTGGCAAATATGGATCACGGGGTTGATGGACAGATTAAGGCATTGAGTGAGGCTTTGCCTGTATTTATGGATTTAGGGCAGGGAGCTACCAGGTTTTTATATGTACATCGGTTTGCAGAAAAGACAGGCATAAATGAGGCTACTGTCTGGGAGGAATTAAAACATCGAGAAGGTACGGGGAAAAATGAGAGAGATATTTCTCGGCTTAAAAGCAGATTTTCTGAGACGCAAGATCCAAGAAAATACGGCTCTGATTTACAATTTTTCAACCTTTTACTCCATTACCCAGAAAAGATTGATACCTTCAGGGATCAAGAATGGGAATTGATTGTGTCTGACCCAGAGATCATTGCCATTATCAAGGTGATAATGGAAAAATTTCCCTCTGAAGTTAATCTGGATAGGATTGAGGAATTTCTTGATAGCACTGTAGCAAAAGAACAGCTTAGAGTAAGTTTAATGTCTCAACCTTTTTATTCTGAGGGATCGGTTGGACAGGCAGTGAGTGAATTCGAAAAAAAGATAGCGAAAGTCAAGATCTCTCAATCTATCAGAAAGGCATCAGCTGAAGGTGATATGGAAATGTTAAACCGTCTCATTAGAGAAAAAAAAGATCTTGATTCGGATAACGAAAGCGTGACAAAATCATAACAGGATGAAAAATTCCTAAGTAACTTAATGTGCTAAATTCTTTTTATGAATAACCCTGAACTTTAGCATTGGAGTCACATGCTGACAATTTTTTCAGGGAATAGTATCAGGAGGTTTTATATGGCAAAAAATGATGATGATATCAATTTAAGAAGATTGATCAACATCGGCAAGGATAAGGGTTATATTACCTATAAAGAGCTGAATGAGGATCTATCTGATGACATAATATCATCAGAAGAAATTGATGATCTATTACAGATGTTTGAAGATTTGAATATTAAGGTAGTAAACGAACCTGCCGGTGGACAGATTGAAAAGGTTAAAAAGGCAGAGGAGGCAGATGAAGAAGACAAAAAAGAGAAGCATTCTTTAAGCGAGATTGAAGAGGATTTTACTGCAAAAACCTATGATCCTGTCAAGATGTATTTACGGGAGATGGGTCTTATCTCATTACTAAGCAGAGAAGGGGAGGTAGAGATAGCAAAGAGGATAGAAACAGGAGAGAATCAAGTATTGAATGCCCTTATTAGATGTAGGGTTGGCATAGAATATCTCACAGAGTTAGGCTGGGATTTAGAGGCCGGAGAAATAAAAGTCAGGGATATTGTTAATGATATAGAGGATGAATATAATTTACATCAAATCGGCCAGAGAAGAGATTTCTTACTTGATCTCATCAAAAAGGTGAATGCCCTGGATCAGGAAACTTTAACCGCATGGAATAAGCTACAAGATTACCGTGATACAGCTCAGAGAAAAAGACTAAAAGCCACCTTTAATAAAACGCAACAGGCGATATTCGATATGATGAGATCATTTAAGCTTGAAAAAGGCCATATCCAGAAGATGGTGCAGATAAATAAGGAGATCCTTAAACGTTTAGAGGAATTAGAAAAAACGCTCACCGATTGTTTTCTAAAGGTAGGTGGAAAATCATTTTCTTACTTAGAGAAATGTCTGGAGGAATTTTCAGAAAATAAAGCGGGTGGCAAGAAGGTTAAAGCCTTGAATTTACCAAAAGAAGAGCTCTTGTTTCTTATAGGAAAAATAACAGAAACCAGGGATTGTATTGATGCAATACAGAACAAGACGACTATGTCCCTCAAAGAAATGCAAAAAATGACTAAGGAGATAGATGACAATTTAAGAAAGTCAGAGGCCGCTAAGAATGAACTTATAAAGGCTAATCTTAGATTAGTAGTAAGTATTGCAAAAAAATATACTAATAGAGGTCTTCAATTTCTTGATCTTATCCAGGAAGGGAATATAGGCTTGATGAAAGCGGTAGATAAGTTTGAATATCAAAGGGGATATAAATTCAGCACCTATGCTACCTGGTGGATCAGGCAGGCTATAACAAGGGCTATTGCTGACCAGGCAAGGACAATAAGGATACCAGTTCATATGATAGAGACGATTAACAAGCTTATCAAGATCTCCAGAACCCTCGTTCAAGAGCATGGCAGGGAACCAAACCCTGAGGAGATTGCCGAGAGGATGGGATTCCCCCTGGAAAAGGTACGGAAGGTTTTAAAGATAGCCAAAGAGCCCATTTCTTTAGAAACACCCATAGGAGAAGAAGAGGATAGCCATTTAGGAGATTTTATAGAAGATAAGAAGATAATGTCTCCAGTTGAGGCAGTTACAAAATTTGACTTAAGTGAGCAGACAAGGAAGATTATGACTACCCTGACTCCCAGAGAAGAGAAGGTGTTAAGAAAAAGATTCGGTGTAGGTGAAAAGGCCGATCATACCCTCGAGGAGGTAGGTAAAGAGTTTAATGTTACACGAGAACGGATACGGCAGATAGAGGCCAAGGCCCTGAGGAAACTAAGACACCCAAGGAGAAGGAGAGTGTTAGAGAGCTTTACTGAATTTTAATTACGGCCTCGAAAGTTTTTTATTTTCCTTGACATATAAATTTTAATTCAGTTACCATAGCGCTAAAAAAGGGCCCATAGCTCAGCTGGCAGAGCCACCGGCTCATAACCGGTAGGTCCCTGGTTCGAGACCAGGTGGGCCCATTAGATAGTAAAAGATGCTTGACTATTGCTGGGTGTCTTATAATACGTTTATCGCAAGGAAATGAGGGTGCCTTTTAAAAATAGGACACCCTCTCATTTTTTTGAATACATACTAACAAAGGTGTGAAATTGGATAAAGAACTTGAGGCACTCTTGATGATACAGTCAATTGATATTAGATTTGATGAGATAAAAAAGGAGAAAGAAGAATCCCCAAAAGAGATAGATAAATTAAAAGAGAATCTTGATCTTTTAAGCAATGGCATGGAACAAAATTTATCTACCATTGAGGAGCTGAAAAAGTTGAGGAGGGTAGTCGAGAGGGAACTGGAAGAGGTAGAGATTAAATTTCAAAAAAGCAAGTCAAGGCTTAATGATGTTAAGTCAAATAAGGAATATCGAGCAGTCTTGAAAGAGATTGAAGAGCTTAAAGAACTTATTTTCGAAAAAGAAGAAGTAGTGATAAAATGTATGGAAGATATTGAGATTCAGGAAGAGGAGTGCGCTGATAATGATGGTACTCGGAGGGAATCCCAAAAAGAATATACAAACAAACAAGAGGAATTTTCACAGAAAATGAGAGATTTTGAAAAAGAAGTGCAATCTCTTAACGGAAAAAGGGCTCAATTGTGCCAAAATGTTGATAAAAATTTGTTGGAAAGGTATAACAGTTTAAGGAAAAATTTGAGAGGCAGGGTAGTAACTCTGGTAATAAACACCATTTGTCAAGGGTGTAACTTAGGGATTCCACCCCAACAATACAACGAATTAATTAAGGGAGGCTCTATAAAAAGTTGCCCGCATTGCAATAGGATTATTTATTGGGGAGACGAAAGAGAGACTTAGGGATTTTAGACTTTCAATCAATTGGTAATTGAAAATAAAAATCGAAGTGGTGCTGGAGTAGAGCAAATGGTCGCTGTTCGAGAGGGGTGAGGTCAAAACCTGACCCTAACGAAGGGAGGAAAGTCCGGGCTCCACAGGGTAGGGTGCTCCGTAACACGGAGTCCCGGTGACGGGAAGGAAAGTGCCACAGAAAATATACCGCCTGACACTCAGCATGTGGCTTGAATCACATACTGATAAAGTGCCAGGTAAGGGTGAAAAGGTGAGGTAAGAGCTCACCGCTTCGATGGTGACATCGGAGGCTTGGTAAACCCCACCCGGAGCAAGACCAAATAGAGGAACGCTTGAGGGCTACCCGTCCGAGTTCCTGGGTAGGTTGCTTTATCCCATTAGCAATAGTGGGAATAGATGAATGACCATTGTCCCGTAAAGGGTAACTGATACGGGAAACAGAACCCGGCTTATGACCTGCTCTAGCACCTTCAGCCTATACCATGATTTTTTGATGCCTTTTTTATAACTGGCGTATATTTCATTGAAAAATACAGATATTGCTTTGAACCCAATAAGGTGCGTATCAGGGTTCATATATTCGGAGAAAAAAAATGTTTGTTGTCGCTAATTTTTTAACTGCACTAGCCACTATCCTATATTACGCATTGAATATCTATATGTGGATTATTATTGGCAGGGCTATAATCTCTTGGGTAAACCCTGATCCATACAATACTATTGTGAGATTCTTATATGCGGTAACTGAGCCCGTGCTTTATACTATCAGAAGGAGGCTACCAGTATATTTTGGTGGATTCGATTTTTCACCTATTATTGTTATTCTCGCTATTATCTTTATTCAAAAGTTTGTGGTTAGCAGCTTACTCCAGTTCGCAGTGCAGCTCGGTGGGCGATAATGGAGGATCCTGTTGTTACTGTTAAAGTCGTACCGCGTTCTTCGATAAGTCAGATAGTTGGTTTTGAAGGGGACATTTTGAAGGTAAAGGTGAAATCAGCACCTGTTGATGGATCGGCAAATAGAGATTTGATAGTATTATTGTCTAAATGTGTAAAGGTTGCGAAAGAAAGAATCGAGATTTTGTCTGGCCATAGATCAAGGCTTAAAAAAATAAGATTTTATGACATTAAAAAAGATGATCTCTTCCTCCTCTTAAACAGATAATCCAACCATTATATCCTGCATGCGATACTTGAGCAAATGCTCTTCCTACGCCACCTGAAAAGTGAACCTAATCTCTTAAAATAACCTTAGAAGAAAAATATATCTCTAGTTTTTTGTTGCCAAAAAATATATTTTCCCGTTAAATAGAAGCAGTGCCTATGTGAATTACACAATGTTGATGTAAAATCAATTTATTATGAGCAGAATAAAATTTTTTCAATGGCCAATATAGAAGGTAAAAAGATAGTTATTGGTATAACGGGCAGTATAGCAGTTTATAAATCTGCTGAGTTGGTAAGGGATTTTAAAAAAGCCGGTGCAATAGTACATGTGGCAATGACCGAAAATGCCACTTGGTTTGTAACCCCTCTCACATTTGAAACACTCTCTGGAAATAGGGTAATAAAGGATATGTTTTCACAGCCTGGAACATCAATTGATCATGTATCATTAGGGCAGGAGAGCGATTGTATTATAATTGCACCAGCCACTGCAAATTTTATAGGAAAGATTGCTCATGGAATCGGAGATGATTTTCTTTCCACCCTCATACTGGCTGCCACTACTCCGATACTTATCTGCCCTGCTATGAATAAAGAAATGTATGCAAATAGCATAGTCCAGTCCAATATCCTAAGCTTGAGAGAGAGAGGTTTTATAGTAATGGAACCAGAAGAAGGTATGTTAGCCACTGGTGCTGTTGGATTGGGCAGGTTTCCTGATCCATTAGCTATTATGGAAGAGATACAATGTTTACTTGCCAATAAGGATTTGCAGGGATTAAAGATGCTTATTACTGCAGGCCCAACGATTGAATATATTGATCCAGTGCGGATGATAAGCAATAAATCTACAGGAAAGATGGGCTATGCTATAGCAAAAGCTGCACGAATGAGAGGAGCAGACATTACACTCGTAACTGGACCAACGCATCTTGATCCACTAAAAGGGATACATATGCTTAATGTTGAGACAGCCGAAGAGATGAGAGAGGCGGTTATGGATAACTATAGGGATAAAGATGTGATTATCAAAGCCGCAGCTGTAGGTGATTATAAACCCCTGAACAAGGCCAAAGAAAAGCAGAAGAAGAAAGCAGGAAAAANAATTGTAGAAATGATACCCACACCAGATATTCTGGCAGAGCTCGGCAANGACAAAGGAGGCAGCATATTGGTTGGTTTTGCTGCAGAAACTACTGATCATGTAGCAAACGCGCTGAATAAAATACAAAAGAAAAACCTGGATTTAATTGTCCTTAACGATGTCTCAAAAGATGATAGGGGATTTGGGGCGGAGACAAATGAGGTCAGAATGATTGATAGCAAAGGAAACGAGGAAGTGGTCCCCCTAATGTCAAAGGATGAGGTAGCAGATAAAATACTTGACAGGATAAAGTGCCTACAAACGGAATGGATGCAAGAGAAGAATTAATAGATTTGTTCGGTCAGGTAAAAAAACATTTGATACACAGTCAGGAGATTGGATTTGATGCCCCAACTTTGTCTCCTCATAGTCTACATTATCTTAGAAAGGGCTTTCAATTAGACAGAGAATCCTTAAAAGAAAATTTTTCCTGTAATAGTCTTGAGGAATTAGAGAATTTTATCAATAATTGTGATAAGTGTAGACTGAGTAAAGAAAGAAAAAACATCGTCTTTGGTGAGGGACCGCCACATGCCAGACTTGTCTTTGTTGGTGAGGCCCCTGGAATGGACGAAGATTTAACAGGCAAACCCTTTGTAGGCCAGGCAGGGAAGCTCCTTACCGATATTATAAAGGCTATGGGTTTGACACGAGAAGAGGTCTATATCTGTAATATTATTAAATGTCATCCTCCACATAATAGGGATCCAGAGCGAGACGAAATAGAAATGTGCCTTCCTTTTTTAAAGGCCCAGCTTTCTTTCATTCAACCAGAGATCATCTGTGCTATTGGCAGAATATCTGCTCAGAGCTTGGTACGTGAAGATTTTAAGATAACAAGGGAGAGGGGTCAGTGGCAGTCATTTCGGGGTATTCCTTTAATGCCTACCTATCACCCAGCATACCTATTAAGGTATCCTCAAGCTAAAAAGGCTGTGTGGGAGGATATGCAACAAATCATGAAAAAATTAGGGCTAAAAGACCCGAGGGAGTTAAGAGATTAAAGAAAAAATGAAAAAACCTTTTTTTATCATCATTTTTGTTATTTTCACGATAGCACTCTTTATCCATACCGTACATGCCGAGAAAAACAGTGCCATGGTGATTGAACTTGAGGGCACTATTAATCCTGGCACAGCACAATTTGTAATCAAGGGTCTGAATCGTGCTGAAGTTAGCCAACATAGGTTAGTCATTATTAGGCTGGATACTCCGGGCGGGCTTGATTCTTCTATGAGAAGCATTGTGAAGGCTATATTGAATTCTTCTGTCCCGGTTGCAGTGTATGTTGCACCAAGGGGCGCACGAGCAGCTTCAGCAGGTGTTATGATTACAGTAGCGGCCCATATTGCAGCTATGGCCCCTCAAACAAACATAGGTGCGGCCCATCCTGTTAGTGCCGATGGCAAAGAGATTAATAAAACCATGTCTGAAAAGGTAGTTAATGATATGGTTGCATATGTCAGGAGCATTGCAAAAGATAGAGGAAGGAATCAGGAATGGGTTGAGAAGGCTATCCGGGAAAGTGTGAGCATAACAGCAGATGTAGCAGTCAAAAAGAAGGTGGTTGATCTGATAGCAAGGGATATAGATGATCTTTTAGTCCTTTTAGACGGTAGAGAGATAGCACTGAATAAAGGAAAAGTAACATTAGAGACCAAGGGGCTAAAATTGGCCTATGTTACTCCGGGGTGGAGGGATAGGGTGCTCAATACTATCAGCAATCCAAACATAGCCTATATCCTTATGATGATTGGAATGGCAGGCCTTTATTTTGAGCTGTCACATCCTGGTGCAATACTTCCGGGTGTTATAGGTGCTATTTCACTCATATTGGCCTTCTTTGCCTTTCAGACATTGCCAGTAAATTATGCAGGGCTTCTCCTTATTGCCCTGGCTATTATATTCTTTATAGCAGAAATAAAGGTTTCAAGCTATGGCCTCTTATCTGTTGCCGGCCTCATTTCTCTGATCCTTGGATCGGTAATGCTTTTTGAAAATGTCAGGGTATCCTTAAACCTTATGATGCCCACTATTGTTCTGGTAGGTGGTTTTTTTATTGTAATTGCATTTTTGGCATTTAGGGCATATAGGGGAAAACCAACAAGTGGAATGGAAGGATTGATTGGTGAGATGGGTGTGGTAAAGGAAAAAATTGACCCTGTTGGCTTAATCTTTGCTCACGGGGAACACTGGAAGGCTACATGCACAGAGGTTGTTGAGGAAGGAGAGAAGGTACAAGTTATAGGATCAAAGGGCCTTGAGTTGATAGTCGAAAAGGTATTAATTGAAAATTCTCAAGAATAAAAATTTCTAAATGCCAATCGTCAATTGCCAATAATCAATTAAATGAGGAGGTCATCATGTTTTACATTCTTGCAATAATATTGATTATACTTTTTTTAAGCACAGCCATCAAAGTCTTGAGAGAGTATGAGAGGGGAGTTGTGTTTCGGTTAGGGAGGGTATTAAAAAGACCAAAAGGCCCAGGGCTTGTTATCATTATCCCGGTTATTGATAAGTTGATTAGGATTAGTCTTCGCCTTGTGGCCATGGATGTTCCTCCCCAGGATGTCATCACAAAAGATAATGTCTCCATTAAGGTAAATGCGGTTATCTATTTTAGGGTCATGGACCCAAGCAATGCCGTTATTGAGGTAGAAAATTACCTGTTTGCTACCTCACAGCTTGCCCAGACAACCCTCAGAAGTGTGTGCGGACAGGTGGAGTTAGATGAGCTTTTATCAGAGCGAGATAAGATAAATACCACCTTGCAGGAAATACTTGATAAGCACACCGATCCCTGGGGGATCAAGGTCTCTAATGTAGAGGTAAAGCATATTGATCTACCACAAGAGATGCAGAGGGCTATGGCTAAGCAGGCAGAGGCTGAAAGAGAGAGAAGGGCAAAGGTTATTAATGCAGAAGGTGAGTCTCAGGCTGCTGCAAAATTAGCAGAGGCTGCTAAGACCATTCAGGATTTTCCGATTGCTCTACAGTTACGATACCTTCAAACACTACGGGAGGTTTCGGCCGAGAACAACTCAACCACACTGTTTCCAATTCCAATTGATCTATTTAAACCATTTTTTAAGAAGGAGTAATGTAAGGAGATAAATATGGGTGCAGAGAAAAAAAAGGAAAAA
>JGI10211J14876_10000678_pt1 | contig 14668 bp, 9 predicted proteins | sample Etolagsediment_FD_14876 | JGI IMG/M metagenome (IMG submission 14876)
GAGACAGTGCTCCAGTCGTTACGCCGTTCATGCACGTCGGAACTTACCCGACAAGGAACTTCGCTACCTTAGGACCGTCATAGTTACGGCCGCCGTTTACCGGGGCTTCAGTCGTCAGCTTCTCACTCCCGAAGGAGCAATAACCGCCTTCCTTAACCTTCCGGCACCGAGCAGGCGTCATTCTCTATACATCCACTTTAAGTGTTAGCAGAGAACTGTGTTTTTGATAAACAGTCGCCAGAGCCACTTCACTGCGCCCTCAGCATGCACTTGACAATAAATTACCAAACGCATCTGGAGGGACCCCTTATCGCAAACTTACGGGGTCAATTTGCCGAGTTCCTTAAGGACGGTTCTCTCGAGCGCCTTAGGATATTCTCCTTGCCTACCTGTGTCAGTTTTAGTACGGATATGCACCGTCGTCCTGTTTGAGGTTTTTCTCGGCAGTAACTCGGACTGCTCAGGCATCCTAAATTGGCCCTCGCCGTCCTTCGGTGCCTTTACGCCGGCGGATTTGCCTACCGACAGCACCTCCAGCAGGATAGCCACGACTAATCAGCTTCCAGTCTCTGTCACTGCGTCACCCCCACAGTTCAAACCTTCGGTACATAGTGCAGGAATATTAACCTGCTGTCCATCGTCTACGCCTTTCGGCCTCGACTAAGGGTCCGACTAACCCTGGGCGGATTTACCTTCCCCAGGAAACCTTAGGCTTTCGGCGAACAGGATTCTCACCTGTTTTATCGTTACTCATACCGGCATAATCACTTGCTGACGCTCCACCGCTCGTTTCCGTACGGCTTCAGTGCGGACAGCAACGCTCTCCTACCACCCCGTACTTGCTTTCGCAAGAAAGCACGGGGTCCGCAGCTTCGGTGTTCTGCTTATTCCCGGTCATTATCGGCGCCGAATTGCTCGACCAGTAAGCTATTACGCACTTTTTAAATGATGGCTGCTTCTAAGCCAACATCCTGGCTGTTACAGCGATTCGACTTCCTTATGAACTTAGCAGAAATTCGGGACCTTAGCTGGCGGTCTGGGTTCTTTCCCTTTTGACCATGGAGGTTATCCCCCACAGTCTGACTCCTGAGATAGTCTTTACGGTATTCGGAGTTTGGTTGGGGTAAGTAGGCTGGTGGCCCCTCATCCCCATTCAGTAGCTCTACCCCCGTAAAGTAGTAGCTCAAGGCTAGCCCTAAAGCTATTTCGGAGAGAACGAGATATCTCCAGGTTTGATTAGACTTTTACTCCTCCCCACAGCTCATCCCCTAACTTTTCAACGTTAGTGGGTTCGGTCCTCCAGGAATTTTTACATCCCCTTCAACCTGGCCATGGGTAGATCACCTGGCTTCGCGTCTACCGCCTACGACTAAAAACGCCCTGTTAAGACTCGCTTTCGCTACGGCTTCCCCCCTGAAGGGGTTAACCTTGCCACAAACGGTAACTCGCCGGCTCATTATGCGAAAGGCACGCGGTCACCCATTTCCCGCACCTACTTTGCAATGTCACAGTTAACAACAGGAAAACGCCCTTTCTGAATTAAAACGTTTTGCTGCTGTTTAAACCACAAAATCCCAAAGTAGGTGCGGGACATAGGGCTCCCACAGCTTGTAGGTGTATGGTTTCAGGTACTTTTAACTCCCCTAATAGGGGTACTTTTCATCGTTCAGTCGCCCTACTTTTCACTATCGGTCGCCGAGTAGTACTTAGCCTTGGAGGGTGGTCCCCCCAGCTTCACACAGAGTTCCACGAGCTCCGTGCTACTCTGGAGCGCTGATACAGGTTTCTTGTTTTCGCGTACAGGACTATCACCTTCTATGGTCGGACTTTCCAGGCCGTTCCACTGACAATCCACCTGCGTTATTCAGCGTCCGCAACGCCGGCAGGCAAGCCCGCCGGTTTGGGCTTTTCCGCTTTCGCTCGCCGCTACTAACGGAGTCTCGGTTGATTTCCTTTCCTGCAGGTACTTAGATGTTTCAGTTCCCTGCGTTCGCTTCAGACGGCCTATGCATTCAGCCGTCGATGACAGGAACTGGTTGCCCAGTCCTGCCGGGTTGCCCCATTCGGAGATCCCGGGATTAACGGTTGCTCGACACCTGCCCCGGGCTTATCGCAGCCAGCCACGTCCTTCATCGCCTCTCGACGCCTAGACATCCCCCATACACCCTTAGTAACTTGACCATATCAATCTTTGATTGCCTTAGTCAGAAAATGAACCTAAGCTTGCGCTCATATTTGTAAGAAGTTTTTCTCCTTTAGAGACGAAAAACTTCCCCACGCATCCACATATTAACTTTTCAAAGAACATATTCGTCGCTCGTATCTCGTCAGTTGAACTAATTTTTACGACAATGGAGACGATCGGGCTCGAACCGACAACCTCCGGCTTGCAAAGCCGGCGCTCTCCCAGTTGAGCTACGTCCCCGGGCGAACAGTAAGTAGAACAGGTGAACAGTTGAGCAGTAGAAAAGAAAAACCCCTGTCTACAAATGGGCCCGGGTAGATTCGAACTACCGACCTCACGCTTATCAGGCGTGCGCTCTAAACCAACTGAGCTACGAGCCCGTCATAAGTGATATCGACGCCTTCAAGCGTTAAGTTTTAACTATAGACTTAAAAAAGAGCAATAAAAAAAACCGCTGTCTAAACTGCCAGCGGCCCTTTGCATCACAGGGGTTAGTCCCTGTCGGTCAGCAGTTTAATAGCAAAAATACTGAAGTTATCAGAATTTTGTCCAAAGTTCTAAGTTTATCCTTTCTGGTGGGCCCTTATACGTTCAGCCCAACCATTCTATTTGAATTCTATTACGGTATCGACATATAGTCAAGATTTTTTTAAAAAATTTGCATATTTTTCGCTTTCTCCACAATATACGCTGAATTTGAGGTAAAAGTTCGGAGAAAAGGGCAGATTCTCGATACTTGATGCTCGTCATTGCGAGCAAAGCTTGCCCCTATCTGATTGGGGCGCGCGGCAATCCCTATCCGCTATCCGCCAAACGCTAAACGCTCTCTTTTTTCCTTTTTCCTTGATTTTTGCTGTTTTTGTGCTATTTTGTGGCGTGAAGAACACCTACACCATTGAGCGGAGAACTTCCCCGAATCAACAGAATATTTAGCCCCGCAATTTATTGCGCGGGTTACTTTTGGAGCGCCACGAGATACGCTTCACCAGATACGAGCGACGAATATGACTGGAAGGATAAGGAATAACTAACTGCTAACGTGGAAGGAAAACAACAGGTAAAGAAAAGGTAGAAAGTTTTGTTTAAGCGACACCTTACGCGATAACCATATAAACAGAAGTTAGCTGCTTAAGGGAAACATCTATGCAAAAAATGACGCACAGGCTCACAGAAGAATTGAGGAGGCTTTCTTTTGATAATCACGATAACTGCATATCGTGCGGTTACAAATTTAAGGAAGGTGATACATCTCACCTTGGCTATGGGGAATCTGATAACCCTTTGTATGTATGCGATTCTTGTTCAAGCCAACTCAAAGAAACTGCTGTAAGGTACTACTTTTCTCCTAGGCCATATGAGATACCAAGCAATAAGAGTAAACTTTGGCGATATATGGACTTCGCTAAATACGTGAGCTTACTTTCAACATCTGCTTTGTACTTTGCGCGAGCTGATACATTTAATGACATTTTCGAGGGGGCAAAAGGATTAAAGAAAAACAAATCGAACTGGGATGACCAACTTTTATCCTTTTTCAAAATGGCGATAAAGAACCCTCCAGAGGGATATGAGTGCAAGGACTCTAAAGAAGAAATAGAGAAAAAGGCATATAAATTACTTCAAGATTTCGAGTCTGGTAGCGAAACTAGTAGAAGGCACACATTCATAAATTGTTGGCATGAAAATGAACATGAATCTGAAGCGATGTGGCGACTTTACTCAAGCTTTCTGGATAATGCAGTAGCAGTAAAGACTTCATACAAGAATCTATATTTAGCTTTGGGTCGAGATCTTTCGATTAGCATTGGCAGAGTAAAATACATTAACCTTCAAAAAAACTTTGTTGATGTACATAATCCGTTCTGGAGAAAACGAAAGTCTTTCGAACACGAAAAGGAAGTTCGTGCTCTGATTTACGATCGTGAATCAGATTCAAAAGGTAAAGTTTTACCATGCGATCTTTCGTTACTAATTGAAGAGGTGTTTGTCTCACCTAGTGCACCGCAGTGGTTCGTAGATGTGGTCAATGATGTAAACCATAAATACGGTCTTAGTGTGGAAGTGAGTCCCTCTGAGTTAAATGAAGAACCATTCTTCTAATGCAGTACTACTTTTTAGTTATTGAAGAAGCAACGGGAACTTATTATACAGAAAAATAGTCTGTATTTCCCGTTTTATACAGACTGTTTAATTATTGTTAGGCGGAAACCATATAAATAATAATTCAATGAATAAGGAGTGATACGACATGATGCCGGAGTTACTCACAACCTTAATTGCAGGACTATTAACCCTGCTCGTCACGGTCATCGCATCCATTGATTTCGTCCGCTTAGTGCTCTATCGTGTTCTCGGCAAACCCTGGCCCAAGAAAACCTACGCAGTACGCCTTTCCGAGCTAACTCAAAGTCTCACCAAAGCGTCCGCAGAAGTCGACTCCATCTTGGCTGAGCTGTCCCGTGTTGCCAAAGAAAAACAATTCTCAGTCAAGCAACTCGAGCAAGGCCTCTCGGACTTGGAGAAACAAGAAAACGAATTGAAGGATCGAATCGCAACATTAGAGAATGTTCCGATCCCGGCCGCTGAGCACTTTGCCAAGCTGATGGAATCAGGGGAACATCGGACTGCCAAGAGAGACTATGTTCTGTTCGGTTCCGGTGTTCTTGTCACGACTCTAATCGCTATTATTATCCGACTTGTTTCAGGGTAAAAGAGTCGAACAAGCAGAACGCGGCCTTTCAACTTGACGTCATCTGAGATTTTAGATTTTAATCCGCCTTCGTCTGACCCAACACTTTTTCTGTTAAAATATGATGGATTTTCAAAATCCCCCCCCCCTTTTAAGCTAATAATGCAGATTCTCAAAATTTCCTTATTTTTTGACTGGTTTCTGCCCGTTTTATCTATTCTACTACTTTTTTAACAAATTTTATGCTTGACGACGTGAGGCGATTTATGATATTCTGGGTAGTCTGCATAGTATACGTGTGTAAACGTTGCACTACACACTCAACTTACGCGAGGAGGTTGTGAATAATGCCGTGTTTCGGTGTGCTTGCAGTTCGTCAAGATGTACAACTCGAGAATCAATTGCTTATTATCAAGCCGATTTGCGCCTTGCTAATTCAGGTGCACCAGCCCCCCATTCAATTCAAATAAATCTAAACCGGAAGGGAGATTACTAATGGTAGAAACAAAAGAGGCAAAGAACGATAACAGAGGCAATAGAACGGACGGCGGCTCCGGCCCCCCCCAACCGCCGCCACAAGGTTCTGGATCTAGGCGTCTCTACTCCGGGGATGCACAAACCCTATTAGTGGGCGCACTCGGCGCAATTGCAGTGGCCCTTATAGCAGTCTTACTACCTCTGCTCTTCCACCATAGGTTTAAAACTTTAGAAAAAACCATTGCCGACAACACAAAGGTAATCGAAAGCTTTAGGGATACCTTTGCTAAAGATCTTGCTCAAATAGCAGCGATTGTTACTGATAACTCAAAAAGAATTGATATTATTATGGAGAAATATAAAAATCTCGAGGTTTTCGTTGACGATACAAGATACGATTTGGCGCTAAGGATAGCTCGCTCAGAAGGTGTAATTGGTTTGGAGTCTCCTATTCGTCCTGGTTCCGCTGTAAAGATAACAGAACTTGGCTGCAAGTACCTGGAAGAAAGCGGCATTAAGAAGTTGTTAGCCAAATATGATTCTGAACTTACGGCACTTGCCGAGACAAGAGACATATCATCTCCACGAAAGGTTGAACGAGCAGCTAGATATGCTATCAACACCTTTGAGGGGTGGGGCAAAGACGCCGACAAAATTAATTATTACATGCTTAAGGACCCCGACAAGAGAATATTTAATATTTGGGACATTGCCGGAATTTATTTTCGAGATGTACTAATGAAAAGATATGGAATGCAATTTCCAGACGACGACACATAGGAAAAGACGCCCACTCCACCCTAATTAAATATACCCCTCGTTCTACCGATTTGAATCGGCTTTGTGTCTTAGTGGCTATTTCTCATCGTAAAATCCGTGTCAATCCTGTCTAAAAAAACTTCGTGTTAATCCGTGTCAATTTATGCCCAAGGTATCCGCGATTAATAAATTCTTTCTTTTCGGTCAGTTTCAAAATAGTTGCATTAAACAAAATGCGACTGTGGACGAAGGCGAAAATTGGTGCGGGGCAGGCAACTCCCAGCAGTGCTGGGGGCTAAACATGATTCAAGACGGCAAATTCGCGATGGTATTTCTTAGCTGCTTTATCGTATGCCTTTGCGGCGGAAAGCTCGTTATCAAAAGAGCCGAGGTATATCCTTCGATTATTGAGCTGGATTCGAGCTTTCCATTTTCTTTGAATTTTGTCCCATTCGAGACCTTTGTATTTTGAGCGGGTTTTTGCTTTTGTTTTGGGCCGGTTGCAAAGGTTTTGAGAGACGGTGGCGGGTCGGAGGGGTTATACGAAACAGCCCAAGACCACTTGCCTAATGCACCTTGCCATTAGAAATGGCCTGTTTTGTGGAGCCGACTAAATATGGAGTCGAATTTGAGGGGTTTGTAATTGATTATCGATTATTGGTAATTGGTTAATGAGAGGTTGGATTGTGAAGAAAATACTCGGAGTTGTGGGAAGTCCATGTAGAAACGTAAATACACATATCTTAGTTTCGAGGATATTAGAGGGCGCGAAGAAAGAGGGGGCCGCGTTAGAGGTCATTTTGCTCAATAATTTGACTATTGCTGAGTGTGACGTGTGTCATTTGTGCCGGTAGGACAAAGAATGCAGTGAGGATGATATGAACAATATTTACACCTAATGAATTATTAGACAAGAGCGGTTTATCCCGATAGGTTGACGGAGATAAAAGGGGGACCGGGGTTTGATGGTCTTGCTCGGTCATATCATCCCGTTTGGTGCAATATCACGGATTACCACGCCTTTGTTTTAACTACGCGTCTTCGTTCGTTATTGTACTCTTTGATTCTGGCGTCGTATAACTGTACACTTACGGCGTCTCTCTGGTTTTTGGCGATATTTCGCAAATAACGGGCTGCATTCAATGCAGCTACGATTTTGTCGTGATATCCGTCCTGCCTGGCCCAACTATTCTTATTTTTTGCGAAGTCGTTGAAATAATTCTTCCAAAACTCGTCAACTCGGGGTTTTAACTCAGGGAATCTTCTTACAGCAGATATTATTTTGAGCGTTGGGGATTGTGATGGGTTCAATTTGAAGGCCTTAATGGCAGCATCGAGACCCTGTTTACGTACATCTTTTTCTTTGTGGGGCGAAAGCGAATGATGTGCAATGATAAGGTTTCTGGAGAAATCATCGGGGTAGCGGGTTTTTCCATCAAATATGCCCTCGAAAAGCTCCTTGGCCCGAGGTGTTCTGCTATCAACAAAGAGTTTTTCCTTGTCATTAAAGAGGATAAGCCGCCAATCAGGATTGTGTTCCAGGCCTTTTACGAAAGGTGTACTAAGCTGACCTGCGGGCATTAAGACCACCCAGACGTCGCGTTCTTTTAGCTGTTTATCTATCCACCGGCCGATTTTTTTATAATCGGCACTGGTGAATTGACGTTTTTTTGCCTTGACACTCCGGACAGTCGGGCCTCCAGACATAATGTCCAACCAGACCCTATAAGCCTTTGGTCCATACGCTGCCTGTGCCCTGCCGTCCATAAATAATTGCAGAGGTGTTTTTCCGGTGTTTGGGTCGGGCTGCTGGCCCCAGGCGATAAAGCCGCCCTCGGTCCAGTAGTTGAACATTTTTCCTTTTAACTTATTGTCTTTTATGAACTCACAGGCGTAAAACGGTTTGGTATAGGAGGCGGTCATCCGCATAAAAACAGAACTTAATTTCGGATCAGTGGGCCATGGGTCGAGATAGACAGACTTGAACTTGAGTCCCCACCAGGTGCCGAGACCTAAGACAGCCACGGCACCGGCAATGGTAAAGAAGGCCTGCAGACTGTACGGCATCGGCGGGACGGCCAGATGATTCTTCTGGTGGAAGTTGTGGGCTGCCGAGACCGTACGAGTCATCTGGTCAATGAACATCGCCAGGATTGGGCAGGCTGCGAAAGCGGCTATAGGTATAAATCTGCGTGAGCGGTATGCCATATAAACGGTGAGAGCGGCGACGGCCATCATGGCTAAATCAATCTTAGGCAACTGGTACGGGCCGGCTTGAGCCTCTTCGTTGGTTCTATCCTGGCGGCGACGAAAGAGATTTCGAAGGCTTGGGACTATTAACCAAACGATGACGGAAGCGATGTTTACAATATAGATTGTGGTAAACAGATGGGTATAACTTAACGTGTGCTTTCCTTCATATCGCGGGATCCATTTTCGGCGAAGATGGAAGATTTGTTTCATATGCCGAACAGGCGAACCATACTTGTAAATGTTGAGCTTGCCCTGCTCTCTTCTGACGGAGTATTTCTTTGAGTTATCGGTTATCAGCCATTTGCTGCCCGGTTTTTGGACGGAGATACGGGCACTTTCCGAAAGTGTGAGCCTGTTTTTTGCAAACTCTGCCCGGAGCTTTTGAGACATGATGCCATTGTCTAAGTGACTTTGGAACTGCGACCTAATGCTGGACCGAAGCCCGAACTTAAATGGATTGAATATTGCCACCATTAAGAAGAGGGTTACAACTGCTGTCGCCGCGGGGAAGATGACATTTGCTGCTTTGGTTTTGACAGTTTTTGAGGACAGCGAGGCAAGAATGTGCAGCGTGACATATACCGGCAGTAAAAGAAAGGGATAAAAATATCTGCCGGTATAGTAGTTTTCAGGGGCGCCTAACCAGAGTGCCAACAGGAGCAGGGGAATCTGCAGGTAAATGAAGTGGACGTTTTTGTAAATACTAAACAACAGGATGATGACAAATACGGCACAGATAAAGAAGTCGCGTGGGTCAAGATTGAGAGACGAAAAACTAATGAACGTGACCCAACAAATGAATACGGCCGCCGCGCAGCCGAAGATCTTCGCCAGTGTTGTGAACAATTTTTTCTGTCGGTCGAGTTCGTTTTTCGGTGCTTTCAGGAGCTTGGGTTTGAGGAAGCGGCTGTACAGCCAGAGTACAGGAAGGCCAAAGCACAAAATAAAGAGCACCAAAAAGGGGAAGCTTGTGCCGACGGGATTGCTCCACGCAAAACTCGGGTGCCATTCTCTGACGGCTCGCCACATTTTGGCATGCTCGCTGACGCTGATGACGAAGGTGTGAGTCAGATTCGTTAAATGAAAGGGATTGAATATGATCATTGCGAGAAATGCGACGAAGCCGGCAGCGGTGGTATGGTACGTGCCTTTGAGGCCGATGGAAACGAACCGTTTTTTGGAAAAGCTTGTGAGAAGATTCAGGGCGAGGAAAGGTACCAGCATTATGAAGGCGTAGATGTATCCGCCGTGGGCATTGCACCAGAAAGTCACTACGGGAACAATAAGCCAGATGTACAATACGTTTCTGTAGGTTGCAAGGACGAGTATAAGCAAGAAGGCTGCTACAAGCAGATTCGAGAAACCTGCGGGTCGGATGTCAAGAAAGGAACGTCCGACGAACATTGCAAAGCATGCGAAAACCGCTGACAAAGCCGGATTAACTCCCAAAAGTCGTGTGGTGTAATAAACACAAATGACCGTGATTATGTAAATGGCGAATTTCCAGTAAACCAGCGTATTGAATGACCTGTTTTCTGCGTCTGCGAATGGTGATTCGTGTGTGAGCCAGTAAAAGATGACGTGTGTGAGCCAGTTCTGGTTGACCCATCCGGTGGGGTGCCAGTATTTCACTGCTTTGGGGCCGACTTTGTTTGCGAGCCATTGTGCCCAGTCGGGCCAGGTTTTGATTTCTTGCGGAGTTGGTCCTGGTTTGTGTGAGTTTGCGCTAAATGGCTCTATGGTGTCGACACCGTGGTTGAGGAAGTGTCGGCCGCAGGCCATTGCGATCCAGGTATCGCCGGTGCCAACCATGTGGGTGGAGGCGTGAAAAGCGAAAATGAACATTGCCAGCCAGGCTAAGAGCATTGGCCAGCCGGATAAGGCAGTGCGTTTTTTAGTTTCCGTTGTTTGGCTCATTTGTTTGTTACGTCCCAGCCGAGTGCTTCGAAAAATGGGTCTATGAATTCGCGACGGAGCTGCGTTTCGTTGTATTGCTGTTTTTTGTAGGCCTCGATGTTGCGGTCGAAGGTTTCGACAAGCTCTACGACTCTGGAAGGTACGTTTGCCATTGGTTTTTTCTCCACGTGGCCAAAAAAGCTAAAGAAGGCTAAGCGGCGAAAATATTACCAAATAAATCCATTAATGTCAATAAAATGGCGTCGCCGGGTCGGCGACGGCTAAACCCGGAAAAGTGTTACCCATGTCGTCGGTATAAACTGTTACCTATGTTTCGGTTGACACGCAATCTCAAACACTGTCATTCCTGCGAAAGCAGGAATCCACTTCTTTGTCATTCCGAGCAACGCCGAGGAATCTATTAAAAACACCGTCGCAACGCGACCTCAACCACTAAAAAAACTATTGAAATATGGTTTAGGGGCATTATAATTCTGGTTTCGCTGGAAGCGAGGGCAAATATAGATAATAATTGTATGTGGACCGTCAGTCCGCCGCAGGCGGGCTGATTTCGGCATATCAACGAAGAGGGCCACACCCGCGTCCATTCGGGTTGTGTTTTCGTGGGAAGATGAAGTCCCGCTGAGGTTTCAGCGGTTCTTGGTTTGTTATCTGAGAATGTATAGCTTTTAAGGAAAGGAGAGACCGTTATGAGGCACCAAATGTACGAGATGATAGTTCCAAAAGCAATGAAAGACCCCGACGCTTGGAAGCGCATATCCTTATTTCAATTGATCTATTCGCTCTGTGGGCTAATCCTCGGGCTAGTATGCATTATTGGCGGTATCATATTATTCTTGCACGGGATAACAGGTTCAACAAGTTGGACTGCAAAGTTGCTGGGGGCTGAAAGCGAGATATCTGATGCAGCCCCGGGTGCCGTTTTGTTTATAGTAGGTCTATTCGTTGTATTAGTTACTAGGTTCACGGCGAAAGCGAGGAGATAAGTTGTATCTAAGGATTATTGAGGATGAAAAATCCGAGCGGTTCAATTTGGCGAAAATGGGATTTGCATGTTCATACACCTTGTTCTTATCTTTGTAATGAATTTGGAAATGATTTTGATAAGTATGTTCAGAATCTCTTCATGCTTGCCATAGATAAACAAATTGCAGCAATTGGAATCACTGATTATTTTACGATAGAAGGTTATAAGAAAATTAAAAATTATTTAAACGATGAGAAAAAATTAAAGCAACTTTTTAAACCGGAAGAGATTAAAGAAATAAGAAATATTCTTGTTTTGCCAAATATAGAGTTTCGACTTGACAAACTAATTGAAGGTAAGAGACTGAATTTTCATGTTTTATTTTCTGATACAGTTTCAATAAAAGATATCGAAGAAAACTTCTTACACGACATTAATTTTGTTCAGCAGGGAACCCCTTTTAGTGCTGATCAAACTCGCAAGTTGAAAATACCCAATTTAGAAGAACTAGGAAAAATACTTAAAAGTCAGCACCCACCATTTGAAGGAGAAAAAGATTTATTCGTTGGGATGATGAATGCTGTTGTAGATGATGGTGAGATTTCTAATATTTTGGATTCTACAAAATTTGAAGACAAATATTTAATAGCATTACCTTCCGACCAAGACCTAAGTAAGTTGAATTGGGATGGTCAAGACCACAATGTAAGAAAAGTTTTAATACAAAAAGCCAATTTCTTGTTTGCTTCTAATAAAAATACCATAGCGTGGGCACTGGGTGAAACATATGATGACAAAAAAGATTTTGTAGAAGAATTTAAGAGTCTCAAGCCATGTATTCATTCATCGGATGCTCATGATTATGATAGTTTATTTGAGTCAGAGAACAAGAGATATACTTGGATAAAAGCCGACCTAACATTTGAAGGGCTAAAACAGATTCTTCATGAACCCAAAGAAAGGGTTTATATTGGTGATGAACCTGAAATTTTTAAAAGAGTAAGAAATAATAAAACCAAATATATATCAACCGTGAGCTTTAAAAAAGAACCTTCTTCGCAGCTTAATGAAATATGGTTTGAAAAGTGTGACCCTATTCCATTTAATCCAGGGCTAGTAGCTATTATAGGTAATAAAGGAAGCGGAAAGAGCGCTCTTTCGGATACGATTGGCCTTCTTGGTAACAGTAAGCAGCAATTTCATTTTTCTTTTTTACACAAAGACAAGTTTTGTGATCCTAAATATAATAAAGCAGAGCATTTTTCTGCTGGCCTCAAATGGGCAGATGGGTTTGTGCAGGAGATGCCATTATCAGCACAAGTAAAAACTGATACAGAGAAAGAAATGGTGGCATATATACCACAGAACTATCTCGAAATAATCTGTTCAGATGAGATTGAGGGTAAAGAGTTTAATAAAGAGCTAAAGGCAGTCATATTTTCTCACGTTGAACGTGCTGAAAGGTTAGGGTGCTTGTCGCTTGATGAACTTATTTCTGCAAAGACGGATGAGAAAAATGTAGCGATTGAAATAATAAAGAAAAGTATTCATAAGCTTAATGTAGATATCATTAAATTTGAAAAGATGCTTCATCCCAATTACAAAGAAGAGCTTAAAAACAAGTTGAAATTAAAGAAAGCTGAGAGAGCGGGGATTGAAAAGCCTTTAGAGGTAAAGAAGCCTGATGCTACTGATCCGAAAAGACAAGCAGAGATCGAAAAGATAAATAGTAGTATAGCGATAAAGCTGAGTGAAATAGAAGGTCATACAGCAAGCATTGTAAAGCTACGGACCGAAAAGACTAATCTGGCCAAGAGAATAAACGATATAAATAAATTGCTACAAAAGCTGGTCAATTTTCAACAACAATTCGACACGTTTCATGCAGAATGTGATTTATTATGCTCAAGTCTTGGGGTTGATTTCGAGAAGATTGCAAAATTGGAACTGAATACAGTTGACATAGAGACGATGAAGACAAGCGCATCAACTAGATTGCCTGAGGTTAATGAACAGTTGAGCGAAGATAACAAGAAAGGGCCTGTCTGGAGACTTAATCAGGCCAAAGCCGAACTGGAAAAGCTGAAAGCCACATTAGATCAGGACAATAAGAATTACCAACAATACCTTAAAGAGTTAGAGGAATGGAAAAGGAAGTGCGCGGCCATTGAAGGCAATGAAGATCATCCTGGAGAAGGGACAATCCGGTATTATGAGAGTACGTTGAAAAGAATCGATAAAAGTATTCCAAATGAGCTCCAAGGATTGAAAGCAAAGCGATCTGAGAAGATTCGAGACATTTATAACAAGCTGGACGAACTCAAAAAGGATTATGAACTGCTTTATGCTTCGGTTAAAGAATTCATGAAATCTGCTCCTTTTTCTGAGCCTGATAGGTTTTTGTTAGATTTTAATGTTTCTATTGAATGTAAAAGTTTTTTGAAAAAGTTCTTTGACTATATTGCACAAAATAAAAAAGGGTCTTTTTATGGAAGCGAGGAAGGAAAAGGTCGGTTGCGAGCCATGCTGGATGTTGCAGATTTTAATACATACGAAGGCTTAGAAACTTTTATTAAGTCTATTGAGAATAATTTGATCAAGGATAAGCGGGAGGAGGGAGAAGACAAGGACAGATACGTTGTTGAGCAATTAAGAAAAGATGTAGAGATGGTCGATTTTTATGACTATCTATATTGCCTTGAGCATCTTATACCTGAATACAATCTTCAATGGTCTGGTAAAAAACTTTACCAATTATCACCGGGCGAACGAGGATTGGTATTGCTGATATTTTATCTTTTCATCGACAAGAAAGATATTCCACTGGTTATTGACCAGCCGGAAGAGAACCTCGACAATGAATCCGTTTACAAGGTTCTGGTGTCCTGTATAAAAGAAGCCAAAAAGAGGCGGCAGATTATTATTGTAACACATAATCCAAATTTGGCTGTTGTGTGTGATGCAGAACAAATAATATACTCAGAAATTGACAAACAGAATGGTAATCGAATAACTTATACTTGCGGCGCCATTGAGAATCCCACCATTAACAAGAAGCTTATAGATGTACTTGAAGGAACACGACCTGCGTTTGACAATAGAGATCATAAATATTATGTAGAGAGCGTACAAAATTAGCATACATAAGATAGCGGATGGCTTTTAGCGGTTGCCCCGGTGAGATAGATGGAAATCATCTCACGGGGTAAAGGCGGCCAAAAAAAGTGCTTTTTTGGTCGTTTTTTTTGTTATTTTTGTTAGATAATCGTTGAACTTTTGGTGGAAGTATGGTATAATGAGAACAGGAGACAGGAGTCAGGAGCGACGAGCCACGAACTACGAATTATGAACTATGAACAATGAACTATTTAACCAATTACCCAATTTACCATTTAACCGTGTACCAATTATGACACGAGAG
>JGI10211J14876_10000679_pt1 | contig 14665 bp, 25 predicted proteins | sample Etolagsediment_FD_14876 | JGI IMG/M metagenome (IMG submission 14876)
GACGTGTGCTCTTCCGATCTAAAATAACCCCTATTAGTAATTAAATCTCCAAAATCTGTTGCGTCACCTGGTGTTGAAATTGTTATATAATCAATTACATCGTTCTCACCAAAAATTCCTCTATCACCAGTAGGAAGCGCGTAATATTCAGGACTTACAATTCCATAACCAACCATTTTCCCGGCGTTAGTCCTAGCAACCACGGTTTTATTACCTGTTTCTAAATCAGTTACTTCATAACTACCGGAACCAGATACAACTGTATTTGATTCTATTGACCAATCAGATTCTTTTAAAATTATAATTCTAGCTGTTTCTGATTTAGTTCCTGATATTTTATAGGGCATTTATTCCTCCTTATATTCTTTACAACATTTATGCTTCTCTTCTAAAATTTTTAAACGATTATTTAAATCTTCTAATAAAGATATTCTTTTTCTGTCTGAAAAAAATGAATATACATAATGGGTAAACTCACATATTAAATGAAATATAATACAACCTGCCAATATGATATTAGTAACAGTTAAAGTTTTATTAGAAAAAACAATTTTGAGAAACTCTTCCACAATAAATACCTATTTGTCTTTAAATAACTCTAGTCCAGGGTTGTCAATAGATTCTTCTACCAATTTCTTAGTAGATTCAAAAATATCTGAACTATAAAGTCTCTTCTCTTCAGAAGACAATTCTATATATTTCGGATAATCTGCTTTAGCTTTTTTACCTGGTTTACAACCAAGTGCTTTAGCTCTCCTATTAATACAAGCAGCAATTTTTTTCTTTGTTGATGCTGAAAATTTTGATCGGCCTAAATATGCTTTTGCAGTTGCTGCATGTTGACAGTCATTTACAGGGAAACTTCTATTTGGGCCACAAAATGTACTTTTGCTCATTTTCTTTCTATCTTTAGTAGTAAGTTTTTTACCCATGACTTGGTTAGCTTTATCAATTAATTTGTCAAAAACATTAACGTCAGCCTTACATGTACCACAACTCATGATATAACCCTCCTATTATCTATTTCTTCCTGGCCCACGTGATCTTTTTGGCGGGTTTACAACAACGTTCCTACCTCTTCCTCTACCAGAACCACCACGGCCTCGGCCGGTACGATTACCACCACCGCCGCCGACTCTTCGGGGAGTGGGAACTCCTTGATTTTCTTTTTTCGGTCCAGTTCCATCAGGACCAGTTCCATCTTTATTAGGCATCTATTCCACCTCCATCTCCATTTTCTAATTTAAATACTTCGTCATTACTTAAACAAATCACAAAATAACTCCACAAACTCTTCCGGCGTGGCTTTATCAAACCAGCCAACTATGGTGCCATTTTCCTTTAAAATTCTTTTACTAGCATTGACCATATCTTCTATCAAAGGAAAAGAATCCTCGTCTATAACATCATAACAATCTATAAAAATAAAATCAAATCTTCGTTTAGTTTCATACATGTAAACCAAACCATCTAAGTTTAATATCGTATGTCTTTTTTCAGGGTAAATATAAAAATCAAAATTATAATCCTTAGGTTTAAGTTTGTTATAAACACTGATCACATCTTCATTTAGCTCAACAGTAGTCAGCCCTCTAACTCTTGGGCATGATAATATATATTTAGAAGCAACTCCAAGACCTAAACCTATTTCTAAACATTCACCTCTTGGTCTATCATTCAGCTGCCATATATAATCTTCAAGTTCACTTTCTAAAGCCCAAAGATTATGACCTGGACCTATTTCTAAAAATAACTCATTATTAAGTTTATATATTCTAGCATCACCACTCTCAGCTATTAACTCTCCATCTTTAAAATAAATTAACCCTTCGCTCATTGTAAATCTCCTATTTAAATTGAGGTTAAATTATTCAACAGGCTTCTTAGGAATTGAAACTTCACTTTCAAAATCAAAAACAAGTCGTATTTCAACACCCTTGGCTTTATTAGGATCATACTCTGGACCTGACTCATATACTGCTTTTACAACTTTATCGTATCTAACACCCACCGTACCACTTCTACAAAGTGGTAAAAAAAGACCTAATAAAGTATTAACTTCTTCACTCACATAGTTCATCCATGCAAGGGCTCGTTCTTGATCCTCGGTCAACTCTTCTTCCTTTACTTCTTCGTCTGTTTTGACATCGTCAGTCATTATAATTCTCCTTTACTAAGTTTTTTAAGCTCCTTTTCCTGCTCATAAACATCAGAAACTATTTGAGCCAAATTACTTGCCCAATTAGGGTTGTCAGTATTTAGTGCAACTTCAGCAGCAAAATCTTCAATATCATGAGGCAGTAACTTCCTGTTTCCTTTTTCATCTATGAATATGTGCCTGAGTTCATGGGAGATTAATCTTTTCTTGTCTTCTGTGTTACTAACTTCCCATGCTTTCTTATCTACAATAAGAATATAATCAACACTAGCACCTACTTCTACCTCGTGCTTCGTAAAATATTTAATTTTTTCACTTGCAACTTCCACACTGGCAAGAATTAATTTACCTCGACTTACACGTCTTTTTGTATCAAACATAAGTTTAATGTTTAAATTAGCACATGTATTAGGAAATCTTTCACCTGCCACATTTAAATATACCTCTGTTAAACTCTCATTTGCATCCTCGTATCTCATTACCTTCTCCTTTTAGCTTTAAAGTTTTTAATAGTTCTTCAAGTTTTTTTTGCATCCCTCAACATAGAATATTCCTCGATACAGTATCCTAAATCAAATATACTTTCTCTTTCTTCCAAAGTTATTGTTCCATTGTTTTGTAATGTATTAAGCAAACCAAGTAACATATAACTATTAGAGTTTTTACTTCCGAACATTCTTCGTTCTTTTTCCATTTCCCCTCCCTCTATTTTACCCTTTTTATCAAAGCCTTAATCATAAATGGATGTATCATACAGTGATGTAAATGACATACCCACGCTAAATTCTTTGGTCTATTTGTGCCACCAGCTTTTAATGGCTTCTTATGATGCAAATGCATAGCGCCATAACAATCTTTGTTCTTTTTAAAACATATTTTTCCACCATCTCTTTTTTCACAATAAGCCTGTAATGCTTTCCAATGTTTACTATTAAAACCTAAACGCTCTTTTAGAGGTATACGAAATCTACCTAATTTAAATGTTTTCTTTAATAATTTTTTCTTTACTCGTCGCTTAACCATTCTTCAAACCTAAGGTATTTTATCATTCATTTCTGTAATTCTCTTCAAAGTGTTTCTGCAAGCGTCTCAAATCTTCTATTTGCACTTTAGAATTCTTTATTTTCTGTTTGTAGTTTGAAGCTTTACTTTTCTTTTTTCTAGTTTTTATTTCTCCGGTATAAGACTTTCCATCTTTTCCATAACAAATACGAATATACCTGTTACCTTTTAAATTCTTTGTTACAACCTTACCACCGCTATCAACGCAGTCAGTGAATCCTTTTGGCATATTTTTTCTCCTTAAAAATATGGAACCCGTAAGTATTAAATTGTTTTAATTAATATCAATAACTACCATATCCTCTTCTTTCACATCTTTCTTACCAATCTTACACTTAACAATTCCATCTTCGTGTGTGCAATCAATTTTACTAGTATCTACTTCACGAGGAAATCTTATAACCCTCCTGAACGATCTGCTGGAAATTTCTCTCCTTAAGTAGGATTTACAACCACAACAATCCTTACTTTCTTCCCTTCTATCTCCTTTAATAAGGAGTATATTATCCTTTAATTCTAATGCTAAGTCCTCTTTACTGAATCCAGCAGCAGCAATCTCGATCTCGTAGCTTTCCTTTGTTTCAGAAACATTTACTTTAGGAAACCTACCTCCGGGCTGTAAATCTTCAAAAACCCTAGTATCAAGATCCCAATGTTTCCATGCCTCATCCCATTTATGAAACATATCATCGAAAAGGTCATGGAAACGACTAAAAACTGTAAGCCCGTTCGTAGAACTAGGTCTTATCATTAAGTCTTTCTGTCTTTTCTTTTTCATAACTTTAATCCTCCCGTTTTTTTTTATTTACGGGTCCCATATAAACCTAATGTACCCATCCCTTTCTAACCTTTATAATACTTATCTGACGCCCCTATTTGTTATAAGGAAAGATGTATGTGAGCGTTTGTTTCTTATAATATAATCATTAATTCCAGTTTGTCAAGTTTTTTTCTTAAAAAATTGAAAAATCTACCACATTAAAAGGCATATGTATAGCTTGAGATATTTTACTCAACATTTTTTTTGTGGCAGGTATATTCCAGGAATGTATTATTATTTCAGCTCGATTATTTATATTCCATGGATTATCAAATAGATATGAAGCTACTTCAAAACCGTCACCATTATTTTCACCAAGATCGTGATCTAGGAATATGAGATCGAACTTCTCATTCTCTAAATAAACGATGGCATCAAAAGAACTTTCTGTTATGGTTATATTATATTGTCCAAACTTTTCTATAAAAAATTTAACTCTATAACCGTCATCTTCTAAAACTAAAACCTTCATGACTACCTTTAACTTTTTAACTTTATGCGTTTTGTGACATCACGATCCATACCAACAAAACCAATCAAAGCGCCCTTAGAATCAAACACAGGGTCTGCGCGGCTTTCTATATAACAAATGAACCCATCTTTGTGCACCCATCTTATTACATCTTCTTGCCAACCTTTCCTCTGCTTCACCGACTCTTGAAGCATATTCTTTACATATAAAACATCTTCGTGATATACAAACTCTAATGCAGACTTACCAATAATTTCATTAGGCTTGTAGCCCAGAAGACTCTCTACAGCACTGTTAGAAAAAGTATGAACACCCTTAGTGTCACAAGACCAAACCCAATCAGATGTGGTTTCTACTAATTTTCTATATTTCTCTTCACTCCGTTGCAGCGCCTCTTCTATCTTTATTTTATCAGTAACATCTCTATAAACTGCAACCACAGCACCATCAGGAAGTCTATGTACAGTATTTTCTTTCCAACCAGATACCCTACCATCATTATAAAATGTAGGAGGGTGTTTCTCTGTTTCACCAGTATCCCACACTCTTCTAAGTATGTCTAAAAGACCAAACTCTTCAACTTGTGGAAACACTTCAGTAACTTTCTTACCTAAAACGTCAATTTTTTTAATTCTTTCTATTTTCTCAGCCGCTTTATTAAAATCTACAATTTCAAAATCTTGTCCTCTATCAATAGCCTTAAAAACACAAACTCCGTTATCTGTGCCATTGAATATTTCTTCATATCTTTTTTGTAACAATTTTTGTTTTGTAATATCGCGCCAAATTGAATTACTATAAAGAATTTTACCGCTTCTGTCACGAACGGCCGAAACATTCAAAGACACATCTATTGAACTTCCATTTTTTGTCTTTAATTTTAATTCAGCAGCTTTTACATCACCAGTTTTAACAAAAATATTAAACACTTCGTGAACATCCTCCATACAGTCTTCATGGTATAAATAAAAAATTTTTTTTCCTATTATTTCTTTTCGCATGTAACCTAATTTTTTTAAAAGTGTATCATTACACTGCCTAATCAACGCTGTATCAGCGTCCACCGAAACAAACATGTCTGGAGAAGTATTATAGAGCTCTGAATATCTAGCTTCACTTATCTTCAATGCCTTTTTAGTTTCTATTTTATCAGTAATATCACGAAAAATACAAACATAACCTAGTAAATCATTATCTTCATCCATAATTGGTGTTCTTGTAAAATCAAACCAACCACCTAAGCTTCCTATGTATATTTGAGATCTTTCTACTAAATCAAGAGAACTATCAAAAGCTAAACAGACATTCCCATTGAGATCACTAATGTCACACACAATACTGAAAGATTGTTTATCTAACAAATCAATTTTTTCTACAGCTAATCTTTCAGCAAACGCTTTGTTAACAAATTTAATTACAAATTGAGGATTTACAATAATAACAAGATCTGGAACAGCATCAAAAGCAAATTCCCATTGGGCAGTTCTATCAACCAAATAACCATTTTCAGTAAGTTTATTTGTTATCTCTCTTAATTTCTGTAATTCTTGTTTAAAATTTCCCATCTCTCCGTCCATTAAAGAGGACCAAACCCAGTTAAAACCTTAACAATAGCTGGAAGTATCCACTTAATAAACCCCTCAACCACAGCCACGCCGAATATAGAAATTATCAACGCTATCATGCTTATTTTAGCTGTTATTCTCGTTAGATCTGTTTGTAATGGGGCAATTTTTTTATCTTTTAATAAAGTTAATTCTGTTCTCAAATCGTCTTTTAATCTGATAATTTCCTTGGATAGCTCTTCCTTTAATGAATGAATAGATATATTATTAACTCTTTCATTCAAGTCATCCAGAACTTTTTCTAAACGGTTTTCCATTTTTTCTAGTTCTCTGTCAGATCCGTTGCGACATTCGTTCAGTTCTCTACGCATAGTCTCTCTGACATTAACTACTTCTTTATACAATTCATCCTTAGCAGTATGTAATTCAGAAGATAAATCATCTATATTACTACCCAACTTTTCCAAACTAACAAGTACATGATCAACCCAGGCTTTTCTCAATCGCTCAGCTTCTCTCACGTGCTCTTCTGCAAGTATCCCTATAAATGTATCCTTTTTACCGTTATCACCGCTAGGCATCTTTTACCTTTCTACCGCACATAGGACAATAATTAATGGATATACCATACCTATGTACCTGTGTATAACCCTTTTCATCCGTGAGCTCTATCCAAGACAGCACCCACCCGTACGGTGGGTGCCACTTAAATAATTCCCTATTATTGTCTTTTAACGTTATATAATGTTCACAATCACAAAAATCTTTCATTAATTACACCTATTAATGAGTAAATCCACCACCACTATATGGTAAGAAATCATACTTTCCGCCGAAAGATCTCCAACCTTCTGAAGGCCAATTCTTCTGCCAGGTTGCTGTACGATCAGCATTTATACCAGTAGCATCCACAAGTTTTGTGTCCATAACATCAAACTCTGGAAATGATACTGGATAAGATTTTGATTTACTTCCGCCCGCTCTAAGCACAGAAGCATCTGTATCCATACCCATTTTAAACATTTCATCATTCCAAGTATACTTAAGAGTAGAACCCCACACCAATGGGTTCTCAACCATCTCAGCATCCTGAACTAAGTCATGTAGACCAAATTTAGCCGCACCTTCCATTTCTCCTTTTGCTTCAAAACCATAGTCAACTTTAGTATAATCAACAGCGCGCCTCTTACCCACCCAAAGAGCACCAAAATTAGAAATCCTCATGTTAAGATGTCTTCTGATTGTGGTACCAGTATTCGTTCTAGTATACGCATCTCTATCGGGTTCTTTGACGCCAGTATGAGGAATCTGGTAAAATTCAAATTGTTGTTGGTTCTCGGCCATAATTAACTTTCCTCCTATATTAATTTACAAGGATTCTTATCCTTGTAATTATATTATATTACAAAAATACAATTTTGTCAAGAAAAAACTAAATAAAATCATATAATCTTACTTTTATGTTACTATTTTTTAATAACCAAACACTAATATTATCATAAGATTCCATAGAAGTTAACACTAATTCTTTTATTTTCACCTGTATAATCTTTATCATACACTCTTTACAAGGAATGCCACAAGTCATATACATAGTTGCACCTTCGGCTTTAAATCCATCTCTTGCACACATATTTATAGCATTAGCTTCTGCATGTGCTGCTATACAAATTTCCAAACCTTCTCCAGATTTATATCCTAATGTTTTTCTTGGACAAACTCCTTCTTCCAATTCAATACCCAAATCATCCCTGTAATCACATCTTACAATACCAGTAGGTGGCCCGTTGTACCCAGTAGCAAAAATACCTTTATTATCATTAACTAAAATAGCGCCTATCCTTCTTGACAAACATTTTGAATTTCTTGCAGCATTTCTACACATATTATAAAAATATTCATCCCAACCTCCTACTGGTTCATCATTAATATTATAATGATCTATTTTCTTTTTCACCGAAACCTCTCCTTTATGCATCATATAAACAGCAGCTACAAATTCTGGAGCAACATTTGTAAACTTACTTTTTATTTCTTCATCATAACATTGCCCAAACGACATTCCAACAACAGTAGCCGTCTTAACTATGTTAAGTATTTCAGTAAAATTCTCATGCTCCATTACTTTATAATGACTATCCATAAGTATAGCTCTTGCTTCTGATTCGCATTTTCCGTACATCTTATCCTTTTTCATACTCTCTCCTCTTACTTTAATTCATTTAAAAACTGCTTCACTCCAACAAAAGGATTTTTGGCCTGTAATTTTTCTCTTTTTACTTTATATTTTTTTGTTACATCCGCAACTATAAGTCTAGCTTGCTCTAACAACTGCGGCTGCACATACAACTGAAGTCCTGATCCTCTCCCTAATCCGGCCGGCACAAATCTTACAGCACCACCGATTTCTTCTATAAATTCTGTAATCTCTTCAATTAATTCTTCATCTGTATACATCTTACTATTTGTCATCATCTTCCTCCTTAGAAAGAAACTCAACAACCTCATTACTGACTATACAAGACCAAGATAAGTCTATTTCATTTAAATTATTTTTTATATCAGACTTTTCATCATTAAATTTATATTGTAATAATACAATTCTTTCTGTCGAAAAACAAACGGGACATCTTACATCTACTACTATGGCTGCATCATTTTCTCTAGGTTTGACCATACACTTGCCTTTTACTCCACACGAACACTCATACAAAACTACATTCTTATCATTCTTTAATATCTTTACCATTTTCCTTTCCCTTCAAAACCATATTAGGGTTTCCCCTATACATATTATATTACAAAAATACGATTTTGTTAAGAAATTTTCTTTAATTATTTCTTTATACCTATTCTTCACAATAATAATCTCTACATAATTTAGGTCTTTGGTTATATATTGCACAAAAATTATCCTTCATTAAATATGGGCAACATTTCTTCCATATTAATTTTTTTAAACTAAAAGATAATATAATTCTATCTCTAATATATAAATTTCTACAACATTCACCACATTTTGTACTTTCATCTTTACTTCGTAATGCTACAAAATAAGCAAGCGATATGAAATATTTATCCCAATTCATTTTAAATATGACTCCAAATTTTTCTTTTAATTATATCATGTATATTAGTTACAGATATTCCATATTTTTCTGCTATAGTTTTTAATCCACCATTTTTTCTTGGAATATATTCTTTTCTTATATTTATTACATCTTGTTCGGTTATTTTTGAATGGCCATTTAGTGAACCTATCATTTTTTGAGATCGTTTCCTTGTTACTTTGTCATTTATGTTATCTTTATTATTTCCTATATACATATGATTAGGATTACAACACAATGGATTATCACAATGATGTAAAACGCATTCAAAATTATTATTATTTTTATGGTAATTTTTATTATGATTGATTATAGATAAGTTATTATGCTCTAATGCATATGCCATTCTATGAGATAAGACCATTTTATTTTTATACCAAAACATTCCATAATTCCCGGATTTAACTGCTTTCCAATTCCAACATTCATTATTTTCTTTTACATCTACTTTATCCCAAAACCTTTTCATTCTACATCCTTTAAACATCTTAATTTAGCTAATTTTTCAGCATATCCATAAATATGAGCGCCTTTACTTTCAACAATAAATTCACCTTGTTTAACCCCAATACAATCAGCCATATATTTTTGTAATGCTTCAATGGCAGCAAGATTGGCTGGTAAACCTGAATAAATATCCCAACTTCTGAAATAAACAAAGAAATGTAATTGATTATCTTGTATTCTGGTATCAATGTGGCGAAGGCAAGGCGGGTCTTGTAGAAAACAATCATCAGGTTTTGCCACCTGCATAACTAATTGATTATTTCTATGACCATACTTTTTACACAAATAAATAATCATTTCTATTTGATTTAAATAAAAATTACCATTTTCTACAAAAACTATATGTTTTTCTATCAATTCATCTACATCCTGTGTCAAAATAGCTTTTAATTCTTTGCTTTTATACTTATTTAAATCCCAATTAATATGGCTTTTTACCAAACGAGACCCATATGTATATGATTCTCCTTCTTCTTTTCTGTCGGTCATAAGATATTCAATATAAGATCTACTATACCCCTCACCACCATATATATAAGCTTCTTCCACGGGCGCGGGAATTCCACACCCCGGCGGTATATCAGGTAATATAGGTTGTGTTCCTGGATATTTAACATGACCTATGAAGTAGTCATATTCAAGGCGGGTTTGGCCAGCATACGAACCTTTATCTATAACAAACCTTCTACCATGTTCTAATATATCATAAACTGCTTGGAACCATAAGTCTGGTAAATCTCTTGCCACTATTTTATGAATATACAACATTATCCTATCCTCCTATACTTCAAACTTCTATCATTATAATACCAACAATTTGTACAAGATTTAATAAGAACACCAGGACCCCCATCAGGCATATAATCATCGCAAAGCTTGCCAGCAGGCATCCAATGCAAACTACAACAACCTGAATCCTTTGGTGTGCGCTCGTATTCACGAGCATCTTCATGTAGTACAAAAAGCCCTGATTTCATTTTTCTTAAATATTTCATCTTCCTACCCTCCTAAAACTTAGCCTATGAAACTCTGTTATGCCATACGTTTCTATCGCTTCTATATGCGCTTTGGTAAGATAACCTTTATTTTTATTCCAACCATAAATAGGAAAAATCTCATGTAAGTCACACATTATTCTATCTCTAGTAACTTTTGCCACTATACTTGCTGCCGCTATTGATATAGATATATTATCACCTTTGATTACATTTCTCTGATTATGAGAAATTTTTAATGGTACATTACCATCTATAAGTACATAGTCACAGTGTTCTAAACTATTTATGGCTGCTGTCATAGCAAGTTTAGTAGCTTCTAATATATTTAATTCATCTATTATATCGTTATTTATAATACCTACACCATAATCACAAAGTCCTGTAATTACATCATACAAGTATTCTCTCTTTCGGGCTGATAATTTCTTAGAGTCTTTTATTTCCTCTGTGCCTAATAAACCCTCAACATGTTCAGGCGGAATTCTAACTGCTGCAGCAACTACAGAGCTGACCCCTGCCCCTCGACCAACTTCGTCCACTCCTGCAACAAACTTAAAACCATTCCTGTTAGCTTCTGCCTCAAGAGAATAATCAGGAATCTTCTTGCTCATCTTCATCTCCCTCAGTCCCAGTAGTAGTAAACCTACTCAAGTCACCAGTCAATGGAAACTTTTCATTTCCATATGGTTTATAAATCCTTGATTCTGGAGGAGGGTCTATAAGATTACCTTTGGTATCAAGTCTACCTTCTTCCTTCAACATTTTCCTCAATAGTTTCAAATCTGCTTTCTGCTGTTTTCTTTGCTCTTCCTGCTCACGATATGAAAGTCTAGTAGTAGGTAAAGCCTCTTTAACCTTAACCCTACTCTGATCAAACCTAAACTTGTCACAGTGCCTATTCTTGTTTATAGACACCTTAACTCTCTTAGTAGTACAAAACCCTTGGTATTGAGCCTTGCATTCTGCACAACGCACTTTCTTTTGCTTTTTTTCCTTCTTTGCCATAACATACCTCCTTATCTCTTATGGATACCCAAATGTCTAATAACATCAATCCATTTATTAGCTCTTGTAAATTTACTAGTATCAAGCGACTGTTCGTTCCACGGTCTGGTCCATAACATAAGTCCTTTTCTCCATCTTTTCTTATGTTTATACATAGATAAAAGATGTTTTTCGAGATCATCCATATAAAAATCAAGATTTAATGCTCTGCCTAACATGCCCTTTTCAACGTTAAGAGTGGCACCTAAATGATGAACACTGTCAAATGGTATGTTATGTTTTCTTAACCACTTAATAGTAACATCTTCGGCACCATATTTTCTACATGTAATATAATGAACAGAATGCCCTCTTCTTTTTAATTCCCTAATGAATTTAGTAGCACCTTCCGCCGGCTCGGCCGAAAATTGAAAATCAAGATCGTAAACAATTTCTAATAATCCTTTTGTTATTTTATCATTATATTCAAGATCCTCGGAATACATATTCTTATCTAAAGCAAAGATTCTAAAATCTTCAACTGCCCAATCAATACCATATTCACTCTTCAACCATTCAACAGTAATATCACATAAAGCAACAATTACTTCATCCAAATCAAAACCTAATTTCATACCTTCTCCTCCTATTACTGCATATTACAAGAACCAGTAGCACAATCCATTTCTACACTTGCGCTTTCTATTGCTTTCTTGTCACTTTTAAAATATTGTTTAACTTCTTTCTCAGAAACAGCATTTAGTATTTGTTTTTCTCTACTACCGTCAACGTAAACAGTTACTCCTTTTAGATCATATATATATTCTAAAGTAATGTCACTTAACTGTTCTTTAGTAGTTCCTTTTTGTAAATTAATAGTTTTAGACAAAGCCCCATCTACATATTTCTGAATGATAGACTGAGTTTCGAAATGATCTGCAGCCTCTAAATCAGTTGTATCCACAAACCATTCTTTTATTTCTTTCTCTGTTTTAGTTTCAAATGCTTCTTTATAAAGAGGATGTATATATATTCTGTCACTAACTCTGTCTGCTCTCTTATACGCCTTATACGGAAGAGGCTCTATACCAGAAGTTACTTCTGGAAGCAAACTAATGGTGCCAGTTGGGGCAACCGCCATTAAAGTTACATTTCTAACCCCATGCTTCTTAATAGACATTCTAGTAGACGCAGGAAGCGACCTAACAAAATGAGCTTTACCATATTGGACGGGGTCAAACTTGGGAAAAGAACCTTTTTCAACAGAAAGTTTGATTGACTCATCATAAACAACGTCTCTGATAAACCGCATTAACCTCTCTATTTCATATATAGCTTCCTTAGAACCGTATCTTAGTTTTTTAGCAAACAAATATTCAGCCAACCCCATTACACCAACACCTACTCTTCTACCGTTATGTGCGTTAATATCTATTTCTTTCAATACATATTTATTAATTTCTATAACATTATCAAGAAACCTAACTGATAGTCTAAGTATGTATTCCATTTTCTTCCAGTTAGTAGTAACACGGCCCTTGACAAAGTTAGGCAGGACAATAGAGCCTAAATTACACACACCATAAGAACCTAAAGGGACTTCGCCACAATTCCCAGTAACCACTTGATTTAATTCAAAACAATGTATGTCGTCGTGCACAGTTATGTCCCAAACATCCTCATATAAATCAGTTTTTTCTACAGAAATTATTTTAACTGCATTCATTGGGGGGATTAGTTTGTATCCACTCACCAAATCATTTAAAATATTTTGCTTTCTTTTATGTGTTAATTTGAAAATTTTATGAAAATGTAAAATAGAACTCTGTCTAGAAATTACTAAATCATACCTGTGATATGTTTTATCATATTTTTTTCCATTAGGAAAAACACCTTTATTAGTAGAAGAATGTTTGATAGACGACTGTATACCATAAAATCCTAACAACTCTGATATATCATATATCAATTTTTTATGTGAGGATGTTAATATTATTTTATTACTAATACTACCATCAGAAGAAAACAAAGCATCTATAAATCCTTTTCTAAAATCTTCACTAGAGGTACCCCAAATAGATTTCGGAACACCTAAATATTTTTTATTTACACCAAATGATTCAAACAAATTTTTAACAGCTTTATTTTGTATATTAGTTTCCTTATTACCTCTAATATCCCTAAAATCACCAGTCCACCCTAATTTTCTTAATCTAGTTGTTAAAATATTATGTATGTCATATTCCTGATCCTCTTTAGATACTATAAAACCTACTTGATTAGGTCTATTATTATTAGAAATCCAACCGTCTCCAATGTTCCAGCCAATCAAAAACCCGTCTTCATAACTACCAATTTTTCCATATCCAAAACTGGTTTTCTTGGTTGGTTGTGGTAAATAATCGCCTTCCTGTAATTCATCTGTCCTTTTTCTATTTAAATCTTCTATACCATAATGCCATTTATCTTTCGTAACTACTGGCCATTTATGTTCTGCGGTAGCAAAATATTCGTGACCTCCCTGTATTTTTATTCTATATAAATTCTTATTTTCTCCGGACATAAAACACCCAGCATTACTGTATTTTCCTTCAATATTAGGCACTTTAAACTTTTTATTCTCCAATTTTTCAATAGATATAATACCTTCATCAGTTAATATTTTAGTACCTTTTCTCAATGATGGATTAGTGGATAATATTGGATCAAAGTAATACGAGTTATTACTTGTAAGATTCTTCCAATTCAATAGTCCTGGCTCTGCTGATGCCACCATGTTCTCTATTATTTTACCCCATATTTCTCTCGCTTTAACCTTACCATAATCTTGATGAGCAAACTTGAAATTCCAGTCTCTGTCTGCTTCCACCGCTTCTAGAAAATCATCATCTACTGCTACTGATAAATTATAATGTTTTAATTTACCATGCGTTAACTTAACATCTATAAACTCCAATATATCTGGATGAGACACATGCATACAAGCCAT
>JGI10211J14876_10000680_pt1 | contig 14657 bp, 11 predicted proteins | sample Etolagsediment_FD_14876 | JGI IMG/M metagenome (IMG submission 14876)
ACTGCCATGGCACTTGTCTTTACACTCATCAGTGGATTACAGACCCTTTTTTTTGGTATGTGGTTTGACATGGAGTATAATAAAGATTTGAAATGAGGGCATGCATATCTCTTTTCATGTATACTCCTTATGTGTTTTTTTCATCTGGCCAGCGCGATAATAAAGCAGCAATTGTAACCAAAGGGATCAACGTAACAAGATTGTTGCATAGCTGAGGTTATAAGTCGGTATGTTCCAAGCTATCGTCATGTAAACTAGGTTTCTCCGCTATGAAAATGGGAAAGGATTTCAGTTTCACAATTTACAGGGATCTTATTGCAGAGATTAAGAAAACTGAGTTCAAGGTATTGACACTCAAAGACTATTTTCAGCAAAAACACCATCCTCCGGCATTTTTTATTATACGGCATGATGTTGATAGGAGACCTGAACATGCATTAAAGATGGCCTTGGTTGAATCCTCATATGGAATACAATCTACCTACTATTTTCGAGTCAATAAGCGTGTATTTAAAAGAGAAATTATTCAAAAGATTGCCGAGTTGGGTCATGAAATAGGGTATCATTATGAGGTAGTGGATAAGGCGCATGGTGATATGGATTTGGCAGGGCGTATTTTTGATGTTGACCTGGCTAAACTAAGAGCATTGGCAGACATATCTACGGCTGCCATGCACGGGAATCCTCTTACTTCTTGGGATAACAAAGATTTCTGGCAGCATTTCTCCCTCTCACAATTTAATTTACTTGGCGAGGCCTATATCAGCATTCATAATCCAGATCTTTTTTATATTACAGATACCGGGAGGGGCTGGAATAGACACGGGTACAATATAAAGGATATATTTTCAGACATTTCGATAAGCCTTTTACCATCGATTTCTACAACTGGGCAATTAATCAATCTTATCCGCACAAAAAAATATTCGAAAATGTATTTACAGGTCCATCCAAATAGATGGAGTTGGTGGTGGCTCCAGTGGTACAGGCAATTCGGGGAAGATCTGTTGCTTAACTGGATGAAAGTGTTATTGGCTTATTATCATAAAAAGAAATGAGATGACATGAGAGTCTTGCTCATCAATCCACCGTATACTGCTGAAGACAGATATGGAAAGGACTTGGGAAAATTTGGTCCATTGAATGAACCACTGGGTCTTGCATATCTTGCAGCAAATCTTGAGCGGGGGGGCCATGCGGTATCTATTTTGGATGCTCCAGCCCTTGACCTTACATCTGTGGGAATCTGTGAATCAATAGAAGCAGAATCCTATGATTTAATTGGTGTTACCATGTTAACACCTATGTACCGGCGAAGTATTGAGGTAGTAAGAGTAATCAAAAAAGCCTTTCCGGAGTTACCGATTGTGGTTGGTGGGCCTCATCCAACTATTCTTCCTGAAGAGACAATGATTCAAAATAAGGAGATTGATTTTGCAGTTATTGGTGAAGGAGAGATTGTTTTTCTGATCTTCGTGAATGCCCTTGAGAAGAATGAGGATACTGAAGGTATCCCGGGCATTGCCTACAGAAAGAACAACACTGTGATTGTGAATCGACCACCAGAGATGATCGCTCACTTAGACGATCTTCCCATTCCAGCCCGGCATTTACTTCCCATGCATGCCTATCACATGACAGAGAGCAGAACTCAGTCAGAACATGCGTTTACCGTCAGTGTTTCCCGGGGGTGCCCTTTTAATTGTGCGTTTTGTTGTAGAATAATATTTGGCCGCAAGGTTCGTCATCATTCCGTGGACAGAATAATAGATGAGATTACTATCCTTGTAAATGATTACGGAGCAAAGGAAATCAATTTAGAGGCGGACACCCTTACCGTTAATAAGCATTTTATTAACTCCCTTTGTGAGAAAATTATTTCCTCAGGCCTATCAAGAAAGATTACATGGACGTGTGAGAGCAGGATAGATACGATCAATGAAGATATGCTCAAGAAAATGAAGGAGGCTGGTTGTTGGGAAATAAGCTATGGTGTAGAGACGGGTTCTCAGCGTCTTCTGGACCTTATTCATAAAGACATATCACTTGAACAGATAGAAAAAACCTTTGCCATTACTAAACAAATCGGCATTGATATCAGGGCATTTTATATGTTGGGTATCCCTACTGAAACGAGGGAGGAGAGCCTAAAAACTATTGCATTCGCAAAAAAACTGGATGCCAGGTGGTCACAGTTTACCGTATTTACTCCTTTTCCAGGCACCGAGCTCTACGATTTGGTTGTGAAAGAAGGGGCTCTGAAGTCCCACAATTGGGCTGATTATAAGACCCATGGAGGCTGGACAAGGGGGGGGTTAGCCTATGTACCGAAAGGTCGGTCTGTTGAAGAGATGAAAAAACTTCAGAAACAGGCCTATAGAGCTGTATATCTGCGCCCAAGGGTCTTTTTACGTTTTTTAAGAGATATCAATTCAATTAAAAAGATAAAGGAATATGTAGCTGGATTCTGGGTGCTTTTAAAAACCATGCTTCCATCACGAAGTAACCACATAAAAGCAGTGAGGATCAAAAGCGAAGACCTCAAAAGATTTTCCCAGGATGTATACGTCGATTCCCCAGTGTACTTTAGTCCAAATAGGCTTGTAAGGTATATCAATTGGAAAAAACTTGATTCAGTGCTGTCGTTACTTCCACAGCAGGAGAGGCGCAGTGCGCTTGATTTCGGTTGTGGGAATGGGGTGATGTTGCCCACATTATCTGGCATATTTGATACAGTTGTTGGAATTGATATCCATACAAGTGCTGCGTCAAGAGCGATGCATGAGTATAGTTTGAATAATGTTTTTCTAATCAGAACGGATGGAATGAAGCTCCCTTTTAAGGATGACGCTTTTCACACTGTATTGACTACATCGGTATTGGAGCATTTTACTGATTTAGAGGAGGTAGTAGCTGAAATAGCTCGAATTATAAAACCAGGCGGTTCTCTTTTATTCCTCTCTCCAACAGAGAATATGTTTTATCGATTTGGCAGGTGGCTGTTTGGATTTAAAAAACCAGAGGATCATTACTATGCGGCCAGAGAAATCGAGCTCGTTCTTAAGACGTATTTAACTGCTGAAGTGAAAAGGGATTTTCCCATAAATTTTTTACCCTTTGTCTCTGTTTATCGCATCGGCAGATTCATAAAAAAATAGGTAATTTCTATTTCTCTGAGACTTTTTCTATGGCCAAAATATTTTAGGGGGTCATGATTTTTGCTTCGTAGATTGATGGACATCCTGATTTGTCCGATTTGCGGCCAACCGTTTGAGCTATCAGTATTAAAGCAAGAGATGGTCAAAAGGGAAGGGAGAAAATTTCCCGGGTGCCTTCGTTATTGCGAATTCCTTTCACAAAAAATCACATCTCCCGACAGTAAGAAGAAAGCTCACTCTCATTGCATCGAGTGTTATCAGAGAGAGGTGATTCAAGGACAGTTAACCTGTCCAAATGGACATACATTTCCAATTCGTGGATCAATTCCAAGACTCCAAGATATGACCGTGGAACGACGGAGAACCAAACAAACATTTGATGTGGAATGGAAGGTTTTTAAATATGACGAAAAAATATATGGCCATTCCGAGAAGGAAGAACTTGAAGATTTTTTTCATCGCATGGTAGTGGACGAGAGATTTCTTTATGAAAAGACAGTATTGGATAGCGGCTGTGGTGTCGGCAGATTAACAGAAAGTGTCGGCAATTTTGCGAAGGAAATCGTTGGGATTGATTTTAGCCAAGGTGTGGATGAAGCTCAAACATTGAATCAAACGAGACCGACTGTTCATATTTTGCAGGGCGATATCATGAACCTTCCATTTAAGGGCTCTTCTTTTGATTATGTATACAGCAAAGGCGTTCTTCACTATGTCTCTGATGTCAGAAGATGTATGGCATCACTGGCTTCTGTGCTTAAACCCGATGGGGGATTATCAATAACTCTTTATCCAAAAATGTCATCCCTTTTTGAGTCTTTTAATCGACTCCTGAGGTTTGTTACAGTACGGCTACCGATTGTCATCAGTTACTGGCTCAGTTATCTGCTAATACCCTTTCTATCAATAGCCTGGAGATGGAGTGGCCTTAAAAGGCGTACTATTGATTGGAATGAGAGCGCGCATATGATTTTCAACTGGCTTTCTTCGGAGTTTCAGAACAGGACTTCAAACAGGGAAGCCGAAGGGTGGTTTAAAGAGTTAGGTTTTGATAATATTAGGATCTCCAGCACACCTGTAGGAATAACAGGAATTAAAACAGAGAATCAACCAGATAAAGAACCATAAAAATCATGTGTGTGAAGGTGCCTCGAAGGAACATTTATGACTATAGTAGAATTTCTAAAGATCAAATGAAAACATTTTATTCTTTTCTTACTTATAGTCTTCCCAGTTAATTATGTTAATGAGAATTCGAACAGACAGGTGATTTGATCTCGGAAATGATTTGGATTTTTTAGCTCTTTCTTTTTGTTTACTGGTGGGTATCCTGGTTTTCTCCTAATAGTTCAAAGAAATATGGACCCCCTCATTTTTTAATCAGTAATGCAAGACTCTTACTATTGCTGAAAAATAATCTTTTAATGAAAACTTTACCTTAAATATTTTTTTTCTTTTCCGGTAGCTGTCCCAGACCCTATGAATTACGTTAAATAGTTTATTGGGTGGCAGTTTTATTAACACTTTTATACATGGAAGAAGAAAGGGGTGATTAACAGCCAAGCCAAAAAATTTCTGTAAATTTTCTATTTTCTTTTTTTCATACTTTGAAGAAAATTTGAGTTGAGATTTTCCAAAATATGTTTCCCCTAATGAATCAAAATTTCCATCAAAATAGCCTTTTTCCGCGGCGTATTCACCTAACTTGGTTTTAGGGTAAGGTTGAAAAACGGTAGAGATGGCATTATCAACGTGGCAAGCGATATTTAACCGGACAGTTTCCATATCTGCTTCAAAAGAACTTTCCGGAAGCCCTAAAATATTTTCAGCACCTATTGTGATACCATACTTGTGAACGAGGTCAAAGGATGCCATAATCTCGTCCTTTGTCATTTTCCTCTCGAGGAGCTTGTTTCTGATCCAGTCATTTCCTGCTTCAATGGCCATATAGACTGCTACGCAACCAGCTTCTTTTAAAAGTCTTATCTTGTCTTCAGTAACCATTTTTACCTGCAAATTACATACAAAAGGTAAATTGATTTCGTGTCTATAGAAGCCTGCAAATTTTTCTAACCAGAAAATTGGTGGTAAAATAAATATATCATCGATAAATCTTACCAATTCCAGAGGATAGTTATTTTTCACCTCCTTAATTTCATTCACAAGGTTCTCAACACTCCTCCATCGTATTATTTTATTGCCCTTATATATTTCTTTATAGGCTCTGTTAAAACAATAAGTACAGTTGAAGGGACACCCTCTATTGCTGATAAATCGTTTGATTTTATTTTCGCGTAAATATTTGTCTTTTCCATATATAAGCTCACGGTCTGGGAAAGGCAGGGAATCCAGGTTTTGTAATAGAGGTCTCACAGAGTTTTTGTAAACGAAACCATTACTTTTAACCCAGAGATTTTTTATATTGGATATATTAGAGCCTTTCTCCAGATTTGAAGCGAGTTCAATCATTGCTCGTTCACCTTCTCCAATGCAAACTGCGTCTATGTTTTCCTGATCAATAGTCTCTGGGAAAAAAGTCGTATGGGGGCCTCCAAAAATAGAAAAGGTTTCCATAGTATTTTTTACTATATTGTTGATTCTTACGTAATCATTATGACTGCCGGAAATTACTGAGTAAGCTACTATTTCAGGATGATAATTCTTGAGCTCATTAATCCATTTATTTTCTGATGCAAAAAAAAGTTTTACAGTATGATCTTCAGCCTTTAGGAGGCTTGATAAATACATTATACCTAAAGGTTCAGCAATATCATTATCCTTTATGATAAACGCGGTTCTCATCTTTTCACACTTTCCATAGTAGGTCAAAAGTTGGGAGAAACGTTAAAATACACTTGGACCCATTTTTATTGAGCCAATAATATAGCTTCTTTATTATTTAAAATCATAGGAATATTTTTCCTTTTGATTCCTTTTTTGTTGGACATAAGAAATCCAGGATCAATTATTATTCTTTTTTTGGGGGAACACCTATTCCATTTGCTTCAAGAGTCATTCTTTGAGTTCCTGGACTCCCATTTCCTCTCCTATCAGCACCTTCCCCACTGAAAAGAATGTAAGAAGCTAACCCTCTTTTCCAAACAAGAAAAAATATCAGACATAGAAGCCTCAAGGCCGCTATGGGTAGTGTCATCAGATCAGTTTCTGCTTTTTTATGGTTCTGCTTTTTTACCTGGGAGGCAACATGGGGAAAGGAGAGAGATAAATTTTTGACTTCTGCCAGTGATAAAGGAAAAAAATAAATAGAGTTATTTCCAATTATGGCATAGTATTTCTTAAATAGAGAATCTATGTTTATGAGCTATCAGATTATTGATCATACAGCAGACCTAGGAATAATTGTTGAAGGCGAGGATGAAAAAAATCTTTTTATTCGCGCTGCCAAGGCCATGACTGATCTCATGGTAAAGGATGATATCGCAAAGAAAACAATTATCAAGGATGTTTCCCTTCAGGGGGATGATTTTCCTGATCTTATGGTTAAATGGCTCGGAGAGATCCTTTATCTTTTTCATGGTGAGAAATTACTCGTACATTCAATCGAAATCAAATCTATCAGCTCGATCATGCTGCAATCGACACTTACGCTCAGCAGTTTGGAGCCCAAACATCATGAGGTCAAAAGAGAAATAAAGGCAGTGACCTATCATCAAATTTGTGTTGATAAGGTTAATGATGGGTGGCAGGCAAGAATTATATTTGATATTTAAAGCTATTACGATTGAGTAATGTCAGTTGTCCATTGTCAGTGGTCAGTTGTGGAAATATTTTAAAGCAGTTAGGTGAGACACCAAATTCTTGCATTATCCTCTGCTATATACAGGAATTACTTGAACTTTATTTTTTATAAAACAAACAACCAACAACTATCAACTGACTCTAACTTCGCTTGAGATATTATAGATTAAGGGATTGAGATATTATTAGCGATATAGAACCATACCTATGACTTTAAAGATACAAAAAATAGATGAATGGCGTTTTCTCATACCAAAAACTGGCGCTATGAGGGTGCCGGGCCTCATTTTTTCCAGCTCTCAGCTTATGCCGGAAAGTAAAGATGATCAAAGCCTTCTTCAGGTAGTGAATGTGGCCACGCTTCCTGGTATTGTCAAACACTCCCTTGCCATGCCAGATATACATTGGGGGTATGGATTCCCTATAGGAGGGGTAGCGGCCTTTAATATGGAAGAAGGGATAATTTCACCAGGGGGAGTTGGCTACGACATAAACTGCGGTGTCAGGCTTCTGACTACCGCTCTTGTGGCACATGAGGTCAGGCCTCAGGTAAAAGAGCTTGTTTCAGCCCTCTTTAAAAATATCCCTACAGGCGTTGGCTCCAGAGGAAGGATACGGCTATCAAAAAAGGAAGGGAAAAAGGTAGCTGTTGAGGGCGCTTCCTGGGCTGTGAGAAAAGGCATGGGAGACAAAGAAGATCTCGAAAGAACAGAGGATCATGGGGTCATGAAAGGGGCTGATCCCGGGGTTATAGGTGACAGGGCATTTAAACGAGGGCACGATGAACTCGGAACGCTTGGATCTGGTAATCATTTTTTGGAGATACAGGTAGTTGATGAGATATATGATACAAAAATAGCGAATGTTTTTAATCTTTTTGAAGGTCAGCTCACCGTACTTATTCATACAGGCTCACGGGGATTTGGTCATCAGATCTGCGATGATTTCTTAAAGGAGATGGGAACCCATGTGAGAGAGTCAGGATTTACGCTGCCTGATCGACAGTTAGCCTGTGCGTATATTACATCTGACATGGGGAAAAGATATCTCTCGGGTATGGCCTGTGCAGCAAATTATGCCTGGGCAAACAGGCAGATAATTATGCACTGGACAAAAGAGACATTTGAGAGAGTTCTGCACATAGGCCCCAATGACCTGAAGATGGAACTTCTCTATGATGTTTGCCACAACATTGCTAAATTAGAGACACATGTAGTCAATAACAAAAAGACTCCCCTGTGCGTTCACCGAAAAGGAGCTACCCGATCTCTTCCACCTGGCCACCCGAATGTACCCCAAAGATACAGAAAGGTTGGGCAGCCGGTCCTCATACCTGGTGACATGGGCACATCCTCCTATGTATTGGCAGGCTCTCAAAAGGCTATGGAAGAGTCCTTTGCCTCCACATGCCATGGAGCAGGCAGGCTTTTAAGCAGAAGGCAGGCTATTAAAGCATCAAAGGGAAGGGCAATACATCGAGAGCTTGAAGACAGGGACATCTTTGTACAATCAAGGGGAAAGAACACATTAAAAGAGGAGATCTCCGAGGCCTATAAGGATGTATCGTTAGTGGTTGAGGCTGTCCATATGGCCGGGTTGGCAAAAAAGGTAGCCCGCTTACGGCCGCTCGGTGTGATAAAGGGCTAATGGTGCTCGTTCAAGAGGTAGGAAGTGGGGTTTTTTATCTAGCCGTTCTTGCGTACCCAGAGATCCAAACTCCAAACAACCAGAATACCAATCAGCATAAAGAGCAGTGCATAGAAAATCTCACTGGTAAAAGAAGAAGGGATGATATTGCTTTGAAGAGAGGGAATTTCTTTTCCATGACTGTCGATAAACGTGGTTAGGGTCTCTTTCCACGGCCAGATTTTTCTCAACGAGCCACACATGAGACCAATCAGGATTGCCATAGTCAGGTCATGGTATCTTTTAAGAAGCCATCCTAATATCTGAGCAAAGCTTATAAGTCCCACCAAGGCGCCGGCTGATATAATAAAAAGGGTAAAAAAATCTTTATTGTTTAATGCCTCCAGAATATAGTGATATTTTCCCAGCAGTACAAGGATATAGGCACCTGATATCCCAGGTAGAATCATTGCACAGATGGCAATACAACCGCTTACAAAGATAAACCACGGGGCATTCGGTGTAGATACAGGTATTACACCAAACAAGCCATAGGCAATAATTGTCCCTACTGCTATTGCAACAATGGTGGGAATTCTCCATTGTTTTATTACCCTACTGACAGTGATCACCGAAGATACAATCAGGCCAAAGAAAAAAGACCAGACTATAACCGGATACCTTTCTAAAAGCCAGCTCAGTATCTCTGCCAAAGAGAAGGTGGCCAGTAAAACACCCAACCCTATAGGTAGGAGAAATGGCCAGGAAACAGATGAGAGAGCCTCTTTGATGTTGAGGTGAGTAACGAGCCGCACGAATTTGAGGTTAATTGAACGGATTGCATTAATAAGCTCTTCATATATGCCAAGGATGAGGGCCATGGTACCCCCTGACACACCAGGAATAACATTTGCTGCGCCCATGAAAAATCCTTTAACTGCAAGAATAATAAAAGTACGTAATGATTGTGATGACATAATGTGCTATTAGTGCTCTATCTTCGTGTCTCGGCGAAGAAATTTATTTCAATACTCAAGCAGTTATAATCGCGACAATGCCTGCCAGAAGACAATACGGTGCAAAGTAAAAGAGGTTTCCTTTCCTTACCATATTCATGGTAATCTTCAGGGCTATAAGGCCTACCAGAAAAGAGACAAAAATCCCTGCAAAAAAAGGCATAAAGCCGATTTCAGTTATCTCTGTCATGTCAAATTTAAATATTGTTGCTCCTATAATAGCAGGAATAGAGAGCAGGAATGAAAACCGGCCAGCGAGTTCTCGATTGAGGCCGCAGAAGAGACCGCAGACTATCGTTGCGCCAGATCGACTAATCCCGGGGATAATTGCAGCTCCTTGGGCGATACCTACCGCAATGGATACCATGAGTCCAACATAGCTTTTTTTTGTTAAATGATCAGGGATAAACCTGCTCGCTCCCAAAATTGCCCCGGTAACTATCAACATAAATCCAACAAAGAAGGGTGATCCAAACATTTTTTGAAAAAAGGAGCTAAAGAATATCCCTATAAGTGCTGTAGGAATTGTGCCTATTATAATCCATGCAACAAGCATCGCATGAGGGAATTGTTGGATTTTGCTGCTGGATTTCTTTTCTTTTTGAAAAAGGTTTTTACCAAAACCTATGCCTTCATAGATCATCATTTTTATGTCAGCCAAAAAGAATATCAAAACCGCGAGGAGGGTGCCTACATGGAGAGATATATCTAACAGTAGCTCAGGATTTTTTAATCCAATGAGATGTTGAAATATAACCAGGTGGCCAGAACTGCTGATAGGCAAAAATTCTGTGAGTCCTTGAATAATCCCTAAAAAAATGGTTTGTTCGACATCCATTTGACATCCATCTCGTCGTTTCAAAATATCTCTATTTTTCTATACGCTAATTAAGAAAAAAGCAAATGCTAATATACTAAACAACAACCTCTTCCTTCTCCACAGCATTGTCCTATGCCTCGGAGAGAAAGAGTTTACCATGACGCTTGTGATCTCCATAAAAGAGGGATTAAAACTGACTGCATATCCTTCAAGCAGTCATTTTATCAAAGTGGCCAGAGTAATGTTACCGGTTCAAAAAAGGAAATGGGCGTGATTGGCAATTAACACTCATGCATGGCAGGATGTATGGGTGTTAGACAGGAGTTTTGCAAGGCGATCCATATTTTGCGTTCCCTTAAACTTGACACACACCCATCAATTCCCTATACTCCTTCCAACAAAATGTGAGTTTTTATCCATTCCAATTTAATGTAAGCTGATCGTGGAACCGCAATGGTAGTTTCCTTCTAGAAACGCCCTTTTTTTGGTCAGCGAAGCGGTGCTCAGTTCCACTTCTATGTGGTGAGTTTCCGGTTTTACAATTTTGCTTTAGGGTAGTGTCTCAGGTTTAAATACATAAGGAGGATCGTTATCATGGTTTTGCAAAAAAGAAACACATCCGAGGAATTTGAAAAGGCGATCCAGATAGGTCGTCCACCTAATATCGTCAGATTATTCCCCAATTCCAACGCCTTGATCGTTAGCGGGAAGATTATTGACCGGGCTATGATTGAGAAAGGGAGGGCTATGACCATTGCTGCCAATGGCCGAAACCATTTTGTAATTCGTGGGGCCCTTAAGGCCGCACAGCGGGCAAATGCTGCTATTATTATTGAAATCGCCAAATCCGAAGGCGGCGCAAGTGCTTATTGTGCAGTTAACTATTGGAATCTAGCAAGACAGGTAGATGCAGTTTGTAATGAGCTCGGTATTACCGTGCCAGTCACCATACATGCAGATCATTATGGCATCAAGGGTGATAAGGATGTTGAAACAGCCAAAACCGAAATCCCTTCACTCTTTGATGCGGGTATAACCTCCATTGCCATTGATGCCTCACACCTTACTGACGACGAAAACCTCCTGGCAAATATTGCCCTCAATCCCTATGTGCCCACATGGGCCGGATATGAGACCGAAGTAGGTGAGATAAAAGGAAAGGAAGGCCTTTCAACGGTTGATGAAGCCTTATTCTTGATCCAGGGGCTTAACGCGCACGATATTTTTCCTGACTGGATCGCTTTGAATAATGGAACCACCCATGGCATTGAAGCCAGCGATAAGGGCATACAAGTACCGTTAACAACCCAGATTCATAATACCTTGGCTAAATATATGGTATCCGGGGCACAGCATGGGACCTCGGGCAACAATTCTGAGCGCCTGAGGAATATAATCCAAAAGACCCACACTACCAAAGCCAATGTGGCGACCGCACTCCAGATGATTACCTGGGGTGTGAAGGTCAATGAATATGGAAACGCCCATTTGGATGATAACGGGGAATTTATTAAGATGGAAAACAAGGGAGTTACCGAAGGTCTATGGGCAGAGATGGTCGAGTATGCCAACAAGAATGGTCTCAAAGGCGGAGATTATAAAAAGCTCAACCTACCCTTTGAAAACAAGATGCAGGCTTTGCCCCGTGATGTGCGTGAAAGGATGGCTAAAGGGGTGGAAGACTTTGTCTATGAGCTGCTCATGGATGTGTTTAATGCCGGAGATACAGCCCCTTTGGGCATTGGGGCAATTCTCAAGGCGGATTCCTATGACCTGGGTCCGAAAGGGTCCCGCATTGAAGACCCTACCCAGTGGACTGAGAGACTGATTCATGAGCGGGCAAGCAAATTAAATGTGGGAAAAGGGGCAGCAGGAGATTTTGATGATTGAGGTGAATAAATAAACTGGATATAACTATAACTAATGCCAGTGATTAGTGAGTCTCTTGGCTAACTGAAGCACTGTGTTTGCATAATACACGCTGTTATTGTATCTGAGAATGATCCTTTGTTTCTTTTTATAATTATTATCCTCTCTCCATTTATGGGCTTTAAGGTACGAAGCAATGCTGGCAATGGCATCGTCATGCTGAAAAATGTCAACCTTATTGTCTCCATTTCCATCAGATCCGTATCGTTTTATATTAGAAGGAAGGAACTGTGGAAGCCCAATAGCACCCTCTGTTGAGCCCTTTACAATAAAGGGATCAATATTTTGCTCCTTGGCATAGGCGAGAAGGGCCTTGAGTTCCCTGTAGGCCCTGGTACTCTTTTTCTTGAGCTTTGTTTTAATCCGATCGGGTGTCAGGGTTGATTTCTCTTTTTCAGGAATTCGGTTGACGATCTTTTGGTAAATGTCTGCTTGTAGGGAAAGTGACTGCGTTACCAAGATATTTACCGTGTTAAAGTAACCGGTATATTTTCCAAATGCGGTCTCTACCGATAGGATTGCTACAACTACAGGCGCGGAGACACCGAATTGGTTTTCTGCTTTTGTAAGGATTGTGTCGTGGGCTTTGAGGTAGGAGACGGCTTTGTTTACTGAGTCTTGTGTAAGAAACTGGGCATAGTTAAGGTTGACCTCTTTTCTAATCAGGCTTTTTGCTACTACTTCGTACATCAGCTCAAGCTTAGGATGAGTAAAAAGCGTGCGAAGAGTTTTTTCCTCTATGCCATCCATTTGTAAGCGCGCAGATAAATGTCTAAAGACTAGATTAACATCTTTTGCATGGGCAGGATGCAAAAATAGCAGGTGCGTAGTAAGCAGAGAAATAAAAATAGTACATGTGGTGAGATATTTCATTTGATTATTAACTGGTATAGAAAACAAAGTTTCAATCAATTATAAAGATAGAGATTAAACTATAGTGAATTTCATTAGTCAACCGTTTCATGTGTTCATGTGTTCATAACACTTTTATTAAACTTTTAAAAGTTGAAGAAAAGCCAATCCTCGTTAAAAAAGTAAGATTTTTAAAAGTCTCAAAAAGATAATATGTTATAGATTGTGAAAATGACGAATATAAAATAACAAATACCAGTGTTCGTGTTGTAATTAATCCCAGACATAGATTGGAGATATTGTTATGGAGTGCAACCAACAAGAGAATCGCAATAAATGCAACTGCACCTATGAACCATGTTCAAGGAAAGGTATTTGCTGCGAGTGCATCGCATATCATTTACGATTACGGGAGCTGCCAGCCTGTTGTTTTCCCGATGATGCAGAGGCGACCTTTGATAGATCCTTTGAATTTTTTTCGAGATTAGTGCAAGAGAAAAAAATTTGACCTCCCCTAAAAGATTTTGATCTCTTTGAGAGATCGCTCTTTTGTCTCTAAGGATACGCCATCGTGTAAGGCCTTATCGGCTATATCTTTTCCGAGCAAGGCGGCGCCAATGGCACCGGTCAGCAGAGGTTCAGGTGGGACGACTACGGTATACCCCAATTTATCAGAAAGTGCCTTCACCAGCCCCGCATTTTTTGCTCCACCGCCTGTAACAATAACTTCCTCTGCTAAATGGAGTCTGTTTACCATCCTTGACACTCGGTTCGCCAGTGATTCATGAATGCCTGCAACTAAATTGTGAAGAGACACACCTTCTGCCAATCCGGCAACCACCTCCTGCTCGGCAAATACAGTGCAGATATTGCTTATCTTTGCAGGATTGCTCCCCTCCAAACCTATTTCACCCATTTCCTCTATTTTAATCCCTAATGCATCAGCAATAATCTCTAAGAACCTCCCGGTACCAGCAGCACACTTATCATTCATAACAAAATCTACGGGTTTGCCATTGTTGATTGTTATTCCTTTACAATCCTGTCCTCCTACCTCAATAATTGTTTTGGCCTCAGGGAAAAAGTGTGCCACTCCTTTGGCATGACAACTAATTTCCGTTATTTGTTTGTCAGCAAATGGAACATTGATTCTTCCATACCCTGTTGCCACTACATAGGTGATCGCCTCAAAAGGGAGATCAACCTCGTTCAATGTCTGCTCCATTACCTTATTGGCCAATCTTCTTTGTTCCGGACCAGTAGGCCCTATAATAGAGGAGATGATCCCTTTGTTCATGATCACCACCTTTGTCATAGTGGAACCTATATCAACGCCAGCAAAATACTGTGTCATACCTATTACCGTGGTACATAATGGTAGTGTACTCTGTAAGCCGTGTAAAAAGCGATGGCTTCTGTATTACACCTTATTTTTCTTTGTTTGCTCCAGGGTTTCAATAAATGCGTCAATCCTGTTTCTTGTATCAACCTCGGAAT
>JGI10211J14876_10000681_pt1 | contig 14646 bp, 3 predicted proteins | sample Etolagsediment_FD_14876 | JGI IMG/M metagenome (IMG submission 14876)
TTTGTATTGGTGTATGCAGTTCCTGGAGAAGTTACTGTTATTGAAGATACTGTTCCTCCAACAGAAATTGTAGAAGTTGCGGTTGCTCTTGCAGTTGTTCCATAACCAACAGGATTTGCAATTGTTACTGAAGGTGTTGTTGTATACCCGACACCACCATCAGTGATTGTAATTGAAGTAATAGTTCCTGCAGCAGAAACAACAGCAGTTGCCGAAGCTCCTACAATAACGTCCTGAGAAATGAGAACAATATTTTGTGTATTAAGTGTAGTATTATTTTCCTTTTCGGAATCAAAGAAAGTTCTTACACTTTCAACATAAGCAATCGTGGAACCAATTCCAACAGGTTGAATAACATGAGTGGTTGGATTTATAAGAGCAGAATTTAAAACTCTTGCTTTACTTACAATTTGTCCATTAACAATTTTATCAGACTTTTGTTTGCACCAAGTAACAGATCTACTATTATCTGGATTTCCATCAATACCTGCTCCACTATATGCATTTGTGCTGACAGTATCTGAAGAAATGACTTCATCAACCAATCTCGTTTCTTCTCCTACAATTTTAAGAGTATCTCCCTCTTTGACGGTTTCCAATATATCGCGGAAAACAACATCAATATCACCACTTCCCTTATAAAAGAGAATCTTACACTTGTCGCCATCAAATGAGCCATCTTCTGATGAACCTTTTGGCGCTTCTGAAAATACTAAAGTGCTTCCCCCAGTAAATGTATATCCCTCACCCGGAACCTGAAGAATATCGTTCAAGAATACGAGTAGAGTTGCTTGAACATCAATAGAAGAGCCCTTTGCTGCTCTGATGGTTACCGGGGAATCATTAACACTAATAGTAAAGGATTTTTTCACGCCATCGAATTGACTTTCAATTTTATCAAGAACTTGAAGTTCACCAAAGTGCCATCCAGAAAATTCATCGGTATCAGTTCTTTCAATGGTGATTTGGAATTCTTCAAATGTTTTTGTTGTATCTGTTGGAATTCCTGTTGAACCACCAATAGGAACTGTTAAAATATGATTTTGTCCATATCTATATCCAAGATTTCTAATTTCAAAATCAATAATACTAGAACCTTGTCCAACAACAATATCAACGGTTGCTTCAGTACCAAATCCAGATGCTGAATCATCACTATAAATTAATGGAATATTTGAATATGAAAGAGGTGAATCAAATAATACAATTGGAGGATTTGATGATGTATATCCAACTCCAGGATTTGTAATTGCGACACTTACAATATGTCCACCACTAATCGTAGCAGTTCCAATATATTCGATGGATGGAGTTCCTATATTTTGAGTTGTTACCCCAACATTAACTATTTGTGAACCAGATCTATATCCAGAACCACTATTTCCAATACTTACTGAAGAAATTGTACCAGCAATAGAAACTATTGCAGTTCCTCCTGCAGATACAAGAGGTTGATATCCAAATCCCCCAGTAGAACCAACAGAAACAATAATGCCACCAACAGGAATAGATGCATTATTTGGATCATATGCAATAGATGTTGCCGAACCAGTAAATGTAATACTACTAATTCCTGAACCTTCGCTCAATGAATAATCTTGTTCAACGGGCAATAATCCAGTAGGTCCTTGGAATATTCCGTTAATCAATATTACAGCATTATTGGTGCTAAATCCAGCGACATTATTTCCATCAGACGTTAAAGTAAATGTTTTTTCTGTTGCATCAAATCCTTGAGAAATGTCATCAAAAACGTAATTTGTTGTATAAGTTTCTGAAGAACTGTTTTCAATTCCAGATCTTAAAAACGCTCTACCTTGGAAAGTTGAGAAGGTTGTAATTCCAGTCCAGTCTCTTTCATCTGGAGGATTAGTTGTGCTACTGATTGGAATAGGACCCTTAGGTGCGGTTATAAAATTGATAGTATTGTCAACAATGTTATAATCACCCTGAATTTTTGTTACGATATCATTTTGAGAATGTGTTGCAATTCCAGTACCCATCCATCCTCGATTTACAAGAATATCATTTGTACTTCCACCATATCCAACTGTGTTAATTTTCATTATTTCATCATTGATTTGAATCAAATCACCACCAAAGAATGAAGTAATTCCGGCAAATTTCAATACATCGGTGGTTCTAGGANCACTAGTTGATAGTCCGGTTGTAACAGAAGTTGCAACAATTGGAGATTGAATATAATTATCAATTGCAATAAGACATTTTGAATTTTGATTTTTAGCCGTAAATGTGTGGAAAGTTCCAACACCAACACTTGTTATATCAATTGGAACTGGGATTGCACTTAATGCATCTGATGCAGTTGCAGCAAGTTTAATTTGCTGCTCATTTACTTTAATTACATAAACTGATGTTGTTGTAATACCTATCGATGTTTCATCTTCACCATAAGAATAAACTAACTCTTCTCCAGTTACAAAGAAATGTTCTGGGATGGTAATCGTATTTTCTGTGATATTTACAACGCCTGGATCACTCCCATCAAAATTTCTAAGGAAAATTTCTCTTTCTTTATGTCTTAATGTAAATGCTCTTTTAATATCAACATCGGTTCCTTCATAAAATCCATAACCAGCGGTAATTGAAGCATTATTTAAGTCCAGTTCACCTGCCTTGTCCTCATCAGCGTCAATTAAATGTAATGACATTTGAAATACTCTAACTTGAACATCAATTCCAGAAATTGGTGTATAGTGAAGATTGACGCCTCCACCTCCATTAATTCCTGCTCCAATTGTACCAAGCCCAACTGAAGTGATTACATTACCATATTCTGTTAGATAAACATTATTAGAACTATCAATAACAGATATTAACTCGGACATTTCATATCTGTTGTTTGTCGTGTCTTCTACACTAACAATATAATATGCAGCAGCATGATTTGAAGAATAACTTGAAATTGTTGTTATTCCAGGAGAACCTGAAGAAGCGATATATGTTGTTTCACTCTCAATATGAGCAACATCAGATTCGTCAGATGTTCCAACATGAATAGTTCCCCCAACGCCAGCACTAGTTGTGCTTGCAATAGAAATCATCATAGCATTCACTGTGCAAGCAATACCAGCAACAGGATTAAATGAGATATTTACGTTTCCTCCTGAGATTGAAGCACTATATGTTCCAAGTCCAGAAGTTCCAGTTTCATCTAAGGAATCAGTTGATAACTGTCCATATTCTAATATTTCTACATCGGTTCCATCATGAATAACATTTAATTCATCATATTCCAAAATTCCATTATCCGCATCAATTTCCAAAATAATTTTAGAAGTTCTATACGTTGATGCAATAGAGACAATATCAGTTGGAGATGATATTGATTCTACTTTTGATGATACAATGTTAGCAGTATCTCCAAGAGAAGTTGATCCAATCCCACTAATCGAATTATCAATATCAAAACTTACAAGAGTTACATTATAGTTGTTTACTGAATATTTTGTTGGGTAAAATAGTAAACTACCTTCTGTTCCAGAAATTGTAAAATCATAACTACCAAGATCTACAGCACTTTCAACTCTACCATATTGTCCAATTACTGCCTGAGACTTGTTATGAAGTATGGCAACAAATAAAGCCTGTCTCTCATCAGTAAATCTTCTATCGCTAGCAAATGTAAAAATCTTTTTAACTCTTTGATTTATATCAAATTTTGAGACTATTGAGAATCTTGTAGATCTAGGTGTATCATTAAACTGAGTACTAATATCATCTATTATTAAAACTCTATTTCCAAATGATTCAAAATAGTCAGTTAAAACCCTAGTGCTAAAATATATTTCATCTGAAATAGTTCCAAACCCACCAGTTAAAGCGTTTTCGGTTACTAAATCAAAGTATGGATAGCAGTTTAAATCAATTGACCTAGAAACATCAGTTACAACATCAATAGTTGCTCCGTCATAATCAGAATAAACTCCCTGGAAGATTTCATCTTGAGATTCAATGATTAAATCGCTAAACTTTAAGAAACCAGAAGTATGATTTAAAGAACTTACAGCATCGTCCCAAGTTTCAAAAGGAACTTTAGATTTCAATGAGTATGAGAAATTTTGATAATAATTATTATCTGGAAGTCTTTCTGTATTGAAATTTAAAAATCCCGTTTCTTTATTCCAACCTTTTTTAACTATGGATGAAGAATCAGTCTTAATCTCCGCATTAAAATCAATTTTTTTCTTTATATTTCCTTGTGTTTTTGAAGTTTCTCCTATTACTAAATCACCAAGATTGAAATCATCTGTAGTGGAAACTTTTAACAATTCAATTTCATTATTCCAACTCTCAACTTTACCAATCTTACCTCCAGAAAATACATTTTCTCCTAAAATAAAATTATTCTTCTTTAATTTAATATCAAAGATTGGGAAGTCTTTTTCTGCTACAATTTTTCCAGAAGAATTGATGGAATCAAAATTGCCAGGATATTCTCCTTCTGGCAAATAACCATCTAAACTATAGGTGACAATTCCAACACTTCCTCCGATAGGAATATAAACCTTTGTGAGTGTAAACAAAGTATAGTTATATTCAGAAGAATTATATCCATACCCAGTGGTTCCAACACCAACACTTACATTTTCAATCAGAACTTTATCACCTACAGAAAATGGTGCAGAAGTGCTGAATGAAGTATTTAATCCAACTGTTACCTCTTTTGAAGTATTGTCATATGATATGCTGTTTATATTAATTCCATTAGTATTTGACGTTGGAATAATTTTTGGTGTGGTATTATAAATTCCAAAAGTATTTTTTAAAATAGTAACCTTTGTATCGCCAAGTTGATACTTTAAATCAACATCTTTAACTTGCTTACCTGTATAACCATCAATTACAACTAAATTGGGAACTAAGGAATAATTATTTCCTGCGGAACTAATTCCAATTTCTTTGAATGAAGACAAAGGTTCGATTTGTAATATTTCCGAAAGATTTAAAACAGGTCTTAGAGTATTATCTGTTGGATAATCAAAACCAATATCATCAATTTCCGTTGAAAGTATTTTTCCAATAGATGTACTTGATGGCTCTAAAATAGAACCTACCCTGTTTGGATTGGTGGATACTCCAACTATAGTGGAAACACCAACCACATTTTCATAATTTGTTCCTTTATATGTGAGTTGTATGTTCTCTATACTACCATATGCTGTTGTAGAACTAGTGGTATATCTTAATATTGCCTCTGAAGAAGAATATGAATTTTTTTCTGGAATCTGAGGTAGATTGTATGCAAATGTTGTTGTAGTTCCAATTCCAGTAACAGAAAAGTTTCCAGAATATAAACTATTGACAATATCAATTTTATTACTTCCAGAAACTTCAGTGTCAATTATAATTTGTTTTTTATTGCTGGAAATGAATTCGATATTTATTGGCGTAAATTTGTAATATAATCTTTCTGGTGTATTTTCACTAATAGAAAGAAATAGTGATGCATTAGTACTTATTCCAACTGTTCCAATTTTTGATACTTCAAATGTTCTTGTTTTTCCACTAGAATCAAATTGATTATTGAATTTACTATCAATATAAAGATTTAAATCAAATGCGGAATATAAAGTAGATCCGCTAAGAGATGAGAGTGATGAATCTGATAAATCAAATTTTAGTGTACTTCCTTTATATGCATTTATCGGTGGATTGATTGCAGATAAAGCACCAGAGGATGAAGATGAAATGTCAATAAATTCTGGAGTAAATCGTAAAGATTGATATCTATTAGCACAGAGTTTTATTTTATCTTTACTATATCTAAAGATATAATAAATTTTTTCATTTTCTAATCCTCCAGAAGGAATTGATGCAGTATGAATAACCTTATCGCCCGTATTAAATCCGTGATTATCAATTGCTATTGTATTTTCTGATACGTCTACATCACCAGATACAAATGATTTTGGATTAAATACAATCCTTCTATTATAATCATTATATTGCACAGTAATTGTTGTCGTAACGCCAGAAACAACCTCAATATCAACATCATCACCCAATGAAAGTCCATGAGTAGATGCAGTAGCAACAGTAACAATATTTTTTACTGCTTCTGCTGTCACAACATTTGTTTTAATAGTTTTAAAACTATGATTTACTCCAGTTCCAATACCAGTCAAATAAAGTAAACCATTACTTGCTGTCGTGCTTGCAATTCCAACAAAATTTCCTGTGCTACCTAATCCAACTTTAAAGGTTGATATGCCAATTAAATCTTTCGATATTTTTGCAACATAGAGTGGAGTATCATTTCCAAATCTAAAAGTTGTAACACCTGTTGGATTTGTTGCAACTTCTATAGATTGTCCGCCATTGTTGTTATAACTTATAATATCACCAGTATTTAATTTATGATTTGGTAAATAAATAGATCTGGTTGGAATAAAAATTTCTGTTATACCAGCTCCTGGATTAGAAAATGAAATAGTAATTCCAATGCCAACTCCAGAAATAGTTCCGATACCTAAAGATTCGGATGGATTGAAATAAATTTCTTTATTAAAATTAAATTTTACTTTATTTTCTGGTAAAGAATCAAGAGTAAACTTTCTAGAAATTTCTTTTAGTACCGTAGAAGCAGTGTGTGCAGATGATACCGTCCCATTCACAGATCTTAAAACTCTAATTCTAGAGTTATTGGTATCAATATTGAGTACTTTTACTTTTTCTTCTCCAATTTCAAGAATATCATTTTCTCTAATTGAAAGTAACTCATTTCCGAGAGAACCAAAAATATTAAAATATGTAACAATGCCTGTTATTCCTGCAGTACCAACTCCAATGCTTAAACCAAATCTTTCTGTAGAAACTCCAATGTTAAAACTTCTTTGAAGACTATTGATTGAAGTATTAAATCCAGAAAGAGTTACCAAATCTAAATTAGAAAAATTATGTGGTGAACTAGAAAAGGCAACGTAAGAACCATTAGAATTATATGGGACAATTTCCAAAGAAGATACAGTAGTAGATGCAGCACTAATGTTAGTTACTACTTTTCCTCCAATTTTAGAAACTTTTGCCTTTGCTGGTTGAACTCCAGATAAAGACTCAAATATAATCTTATCATTTACTTGATATCCAGTTCCTCCAGTAAGAATACCAATGCTATCAATTGAACCTTTTGATACCGCATTAACATTGACTGTTTGAGTTCTTATTTTATTTGGTTGATATAAAAAATCATAATATGCGGTACTTTCATTCAGATGATATGGAGTAGTATTTCTAAACCATTCGGAAGAATTTAAATCATATGATATTTGATTTGAAGAATAATTAAAATTAAATGCATTTGGTTTAGATTTAAATGTATTTCCGATTAAATATGGAAAAACTGGAATTTTATATTTTGCAAAAGCGCCAGATCCTTCTATACTACCACTATTAATAGTCGCAAAATAAGCATAAGTTCCATTTGGATAATCTGGGGTTATACAAAAGCGTCCATTGTGCTCATCAAGATCTCCATTGTTCGTAAATTCAAAATCCTCAATAAAAAATCCCAAATTGAATTGTCCAGGACGATTTGGTTTTTCAATTTTCTCATAGCTAGATTCCATTGCCTTAATAACACCACCAGACTTAGTTGAGAATCCATATGGACCATAAATTGGATTTCCGTCATATGCCCATCCTATAATTGGTGAGTGATAACTTGACGTTATTTCTTCATCATTTACTTTTTGAAGATCAAAAACACCATACTTTGTTTGATTATCTTGACTCTTCCCATAAAGAGATTCTCTTAATTTTCTTGGTGCATATAAATGAGCAAATTGAACTCCAAAGTCTTCATTTATAGATGGAGACAGAATTCCATCATCATCTGTTATAATATTCAAATATTTTTCAAATAAATTAATCGTCCATGATTGAAGGTTTGCACTAAACTTAGCACCAGAACCACCAGGGATTATATCTATAATTGTAGTTTTTTCTTCATATCCCAATCCACCACTATTAATTTTAACCTCAGTAATTTTTCCATCAATTATTACAGGAGTTAATTTTGCATAATCTCCAGTTCCAGATACAACTAAATCTGGAGGCGAATTATAACCACTTCCTTGATTTGTTACGAGAACTTCTATTATTTGTCCATTGTTAACAATGGGTAATAATTCTGCTCCAGAACCACTTGATACTGTAAATACTGGTTGTCTGTTATACCCAATAATCGTAGATGCACCATATCCAATTCCACCATCCACAACTTGGACAGATTCAATTTCCCCTCTGAATACTGGTTGCAATTGTGCATTAAAATCTTGCCCAGAAAAAGTAGTAACTCCAATTTCTCCAATAATATTCACACTAATTGGTTCATAATTGAATGTATGAGTTCCAGAACCAATTGAGGTTAAATTAACATACTGTTTCGTATCAAAATAGAAAGATTTTGTAGTGGTGCCAACACCAACAGAAGATAGTTTAAAATTATCTGAATCTACGACGGTAACATAATATTGGGTGTTTGTGGCAATTCCTCCAATTGCTGAGCCAGAGGTAGAATACTTAATAATTTCTCCAGAATTATATCCATGATTTGAAATTTGTATCTGATTTAAAGAAGTACTAATTCCTGAAGAAGAAACATTTCTTTCTTTATTCTCATAACCAAATCCAGAATTTTCTACAACAATATTTGAAATAATTTGTTTTTTGTCAAATGATTGAATCCTATGTACACCAACACCAAATCCAGTCAAAGACACAGTGTTTAATCCAGATATAGCATCTCCCTCTGTGTTGAATAATTTAATTGTTGATGCATCAATTGTTTTTACATAATACTGTGCATCTGTCACTATTCCTGCAACTGCAGTTTGTCCATCCGTTTTATAAATTATTTTCTCAAAATTTCTAAATTTATGATATGTCGAAAATCCAATTGTATTCTCGGTGAGGGAAACTCTTGCAGATTCTAATGTAGAATTAAATGGGACGGAGTGATTAATAAATTTAGTATTAACGATTGCCTTTGCTCCACTACCATTTCCTCCAGTTATTGTAACTATTGGTTTAGAAACATAATCAAATCCAGAATCTATGACATCAATTCTTTTCAGAGATCCTTTTATTGAACAAACTGCAGTTGCTCCCGTTCCAACATCATCAGAAATATTAAAGTATGGTGGATTAATAACATCATAACCAGATCCTTTAGATGATACTGTTATTCCCTCCAAACTGCCATAGTAAACAGCATTTTCTGATTTATAATTTAAAATTTCAACACCATTTATAAGAATGCCAGTTTTCCCCGGTTCAGTTACATAAGTTCCACTTTCATTGTCAGGAGATTTAATTTCTCTCAATAAATTTTGATGCTCTATATCTTTATTATTAAAATCTTTGTATTGTAAACTATTTGCTGTTACAATTCCAGAAACGGATACATAATTTTCATTATAAAGATTAGCTTGACTTGTAGATAATTTAAATTGTGTCGAATTTAATCTCCTAATATAATAAACTCCCTCTTCAATATCAAATCCACTAGTGACATTAAATCCAAACTGAGAATCTTGATAAGTGTACTTATTATAATAAACAGGATCTCCAGTTTGATATCCATGATCATTAACATCAGTTACTGTAAATGTGTCGCCATTATATTCTCCATTTAATTCAATTTTTCTATCATAAAAATCTAGAGGTTGATTATAATATCTTGGAAGTGAAGAAGATGCTACGATTAAATCTTGATTAAATTTAACATAAGTATTCTGAACATTTGCAAAATAATTTTCAATATAAGAATACTGAGAAAGTGTTGAATCTACTTTTGGTTTGAGTATATTTCTTTGAACTACAAAAGATGATCCATTTAAAGTTCCCTGTCCGGAAATAATAAAACTATATTCATCTATTATTCCGACAATTGTTGTATTATTAGTAGTGAAAGTGGAGTCAGTAATACTAATAGAATCACCGACTCTAAAATCATTTTTAGAATACGTTGTTACCCTATATGAAGGCACAGATGCATCAGATATACTTACATTTTTTACATCGAATTTTGTTGAGATATTATATAACCATCCGTCAGTTTTAGGACTAGATGTTGTAATGCCAAGAGATTTAATTCTCGCAGTGTCATTTTTCGAATAATAATAAGTATCGCCAAAAATAATTGGTTCGGATAAAACGGAACCAATTCTCATTTCCACTTTTGTAGTTGTTCCAACTCCAACATATCCATATGCATAAACATTTAATCTTAAATCACTTTCTGGGTTAATAGTATATCCATTAGAAATTCCAATAGTAGAAGTATTGGCAACTCCAACCCCAAAAAACTGATTTACTGATTTAGATCTATAAGTTAATATTCCCGTGGTTCCATCAGAATAAGTTACTGAAAGTTCGCCTGTATCTGGAAATCCTACAGTCGAATCTACATCAAGAATAGAAGAACCACCAGATATCTGTGTTATAACTTTTGTTTTTGGATGAACAGAAAATTCCCCCAAAATACTTCCATCAAAAGTAATATCTTTTGAATAATCAAAATCAACACTTAATTTATAAAATGTTTTATTATCATAGACTAATTTTTCAACATCAGTGATTGATGCATAAGACTGCGGAATATTATATGAGGAATATTCATCCTGGAATAAAGTTTGATTTCTAAGATTTGCTGGATTTCCAGTAATCGCTTCAACTACTAAATCTTTAGTTACTCTAAATTGTGCATCAGATGGTTTGAATAAAAAATCTTTTGGTTTTATGACTTCTACTTTTTCTCCATATAATGCACCAAAAAGAATTTTAAATGAATCATCCGTTCCTTTTGATTCATAAAAATCTTTAGTTCTTGATATGAAAAGTTTTTGATTTATAGAATCATCAATATCCCTATCACTAAATCCTGGAGTAAATTGATATTTAATTTTTGTTAAAAACTCTTCAAGTAATAAGTTACTTAAATTTATTACTTGAGATCCTTGGGTATGTTGCTCTATTTCAGATTCAGAGAATGTAAGCTTATCTGTGGCATCTAAACTTTTATATGAAGTTACTCCACTGAATCCTCTAATACATCCAGTAAATGAATTATTTGTTTTATCGGTATAAAGAATTATTTCATTATCAATTTGAATCAATCCGTATTTTTCTGGGAACTGGTATGTCCCTAAAATATTCTGACTAATATCAAATTGAACGTTAATCGTAGTATCAGTAAAATTCACATCATCAAGAAGTAATGTTGAATTTGTGTTTCCTGTTAATGCTTCAAGTTTTAAATACTGATCAATATTTTGTATTAAATCAACAGGAGCACCAAGATATTCTTGAGAAATATAATATTGTTTTAAAAAATCAACAATCAATGGGAAATCTTCCCTAACAAAAGTTGGAAGTTGATTTTCTACAATATCTTGAATTTGTACTCTTTTTAAATCTGTTGATATCATCTTACGACATTAATAGTTTGAGAGAAATGTTGTGGCAGTTGGTTGTGTAGTTGTGGTAGTTGTAGAACCATTGGTTCTTACTGCAACTCTTCCACGAACTAAACTTCCATTCGTATAACTTGAAGAAACAATATAGTTTGAACCTGATATGTCATTTCCAGAAGAAATTCTATCTGAGATGGAAGAAATAGATGTGTTATTAATATCTAGTTGCAAATAAAGATCCTGTAATCCGATTACATCATTTGAATATGGAACCGCAGATATCTCAACAAGAGGAAATCCTCTATTAAGTGATGTTGATGTTATGTTAATTGGATTTAACTTGACTTCGCCTTTAATGTAATCAATCGTTCCTACATTTCTCCTTATTATCACTGGTTGAGTTGGCGAATCTAATCTAAACAGATTTACAATACCAGTCTCAAGTCCCATATTTGGCGTATCTGATAGATAAACTGTTCCGGGAATTCCACTTACCGTAAATCCTGAGGATTTAATATTATATCCTGCTCCATACGCAGGAGAGTGTCCATGATTTTTAATATAAAATCTATTTCCAAAACAAATCTCATACTCTGCAAAACTATTTAATGCTACTCTCAAATCCCTTCTCATCACAATTGTTGTAATGTTAGATGTGATAGCATTATTACTATCATCAATCATTTTTAAAAATTTACTATATTTAAATCTCGCACCAAATTTATTCAGTTCACTTGAATCTGCATATCTCTCTATATTTGTATTCACAATACTTGTAATGGCATTTGCGGATTTTGCCAAGTTGGTATTATAATAAACATTTACATCTGGTTCAATATAAAGATATTTTAAGTCAATAATTTCTGGAACAATGCCAGCAACAGAATATTGCTTTAAATCTCTTTTAATATTATCCTTAATCGTATTTGACAAATACGCACCATTAATTGGTTTAATACTAATAAAAACTTTACCAAATTGTGGAGGACTTAATTCCTCTCCACCAAATACAGAGATTGATTCTGTTTCTGAATATATTGAAGGAACTATAGATTCATAGTCTGCTGCTGTGACTGCTCTATTTTGAGATGCATATATTCTTGATGCATACTTTTTAACAGATTCTATTCCTTCAATATTCGAACCACCAAATGAAGCAGTATTTACTGTAACAAGTGATAATCCAGAACTAATCGCAGTTGCTTCTCTAGAAGATGTTAATTTTCCAATAAAATTAAATTGATCGATATTATTTCCATTCTCGCCGTTATTTACAAGATAAGATATCTCAATATAATTTGGTGCCTCTAATTTCTTACCAAAAATTCCATCACCAAAAATCAGTTCATATCTTTCATCTTCAATCTCTTGAACCCAAAATACAGGAGAATCTGAAGTAATTCCAAATAAACTATCTGCTTGTCTATATTTTCTACTAATATCTGAGAATTGATTTGGTCTTACTGTAACTCTAATTGTTGATGTATCAATATCTGAGTTTGGAAGAATAAATCTTTGATTTGGCGTATATGAATCAAGAGTGAAATTTGTTGTAATATACGTCCCCTCATATACATCAATATTTTCGAATAATGCAGTATCTTCTAAAACTTGAACGGTAATATCGTCAAGAATGGAGAAGGTATAACTTTCGTTTCCAAAAACATTTGATGTTAAAACTGAACCTTTATTTAAAGTAACAACTTCTGGTTTTGTTGTATATCCAGATACATCAACAAAGAAAGATATATTCGCTCGCGCAGATTTTTTAGATCTTGGGACATATCCAATATTACGTGCCAGAGACACGACATTCTCTCTCAGAGTTGCGGAATCAATGAATACCTCATTTGATACCATATTGGCATTATATGAGGTAATGTACGTATTGTATGCAAGAACATCTATAATAACTGACAGATTGGATCCTTCAAAATCATAGTCAGTAAAATTTGAATTCGATCTAAGGTAATCCTTAATCGAAGTTTTGATTTGATCGAAATCTAAATTGGCAAAATTAACTAATGGCATTATCGTGTCGGCTGTAATGCAAATGATAATTGCTGAGGTTGAGCATCAATTCCTATTATATAATAACGAATTGTGATATTAAGTTCTCCATTATCATAATCAGGAGAAGAATTGACGGATATTAATTCGACTCTGGGTTCATAATTATCAATAACATTTTTAATTTCATCTTTCACGGATGATGCAGTAATATCATCCAGATTTTCAAATAGTAATCCATTAACTCTTGAACCTAAATTATTATTAAAAAATCTTTCACCTTGATTGGTAAGAATTAAATTACGAATCGAGCGAGCAATTGCAGTTTCATTTTTAGTCGCAATTAAATCATAGGTTAATGGATTAACCTGAAAGGACATACTAATGTCTTTAAATGCTTTGCTAATGCGCTCGACGGGCATTTAATAATACAATTCTGTCTTATTTATCATTCATTTATAATCTTTCTTTCTTGAGCAGTTTTCCAAAAGTATTTATTTTTATTAATTATGATTCTGCAATTTTTGTTACTTCATACATAAAATCATCAGATGTTTCAATTTTGCGGCGATTTTCTACCGAATATTCGGTTAAATCAATTTCATATCCTGGATTTTTAGTAATTCTGTTTTTTGTCCATGCATCATCGTACCATAATATCTTATTGTTTGGATATGCATAAAAATTACCGTTATCCATTTTAAAGAAATGGGCACATTTATGTTCAGGCGTTTCACTAAAGTTAGTATTAAGTATGGATTTTGATTCCCATGACCAATCAAGAGTAAACATATAAGTTCCTTCATTCTTTTCTCCACGATAATTGATAAGTTCAGCACGTTTAGAATCTAATCTTGAACGTACCTGAACGTCAATATAAGGAGAAAAGCAATCCCACCACATACATTCCTCTAGTTTTGGAATGGGAGCATCAGATTTCCAGCAGAATGCATGAATTGGTCTACGTGTCCAATTAACTCCGTTTTCTAAAAATGCCTCAAAGAGAGGTACACGCTTCTCTAAGGATGCTACGGAGTGTAAGTCACATAAAGTTACCTCTCCATGACCTTTTTTATGATTATATAGAAATTCATCACGAATATAACAAGTAAATGTAGGTAAGTTATGATTTAGATATGCCATATATATAAAAAAAAATTAAAAAAGCAGAGGGAAAACCTCTGCTTTATCTACATTA
>JGI10211J14876_10000682_pt1 | contig 14639 bp, 17 predicted proteins | sample Etolagsediment_FD_14876 | JGI IMG/M metagenome (IMG submission 14876)
ACTCACGATAGACATGCGCTCAAGCGTCTGGAAGACCAAAAGGTCCGCCAGTACCTCTTGACTGAAGCTCAATACTCGAATCGTCTGGCCGCCCTCTCGGACCACGACGACATCAAATCACTCCGCGAAGAAATCGCTTTTGCTCGAATGCTCGTCGAGAAGCGATTCAATATGATCCATGACGACGGGGATTTGCTCGCGGCTTGCGGTACACTCAATACCCTACTCCTTACAGTCGAGCGTCTGGTAAAGTCCTGCAACCTAGTTGAACGAAATCTCGGCACCCTACTCTCAAAATCATCAGTCTTGAATCTGGGTCGAGATATCATCCATATCATCGTAGATGAACTCGAAGAGGTTGAAGATAAAGACGAAATTATTGATCGTATTGGTGACCGCATTATTGCCATCATCATAGAAGCCGGTAAGGACCAGAAGATAGAATAATGACGCCAGACTTAGATTTAGTACCTACTGAAGACCTTTTGAATGCTTTGAAGCAGCGTTTTGATGTTTTTGCAATGGTTGGTTTGTTTAATCGCGGTGAAGTCTTAAAAACTGAAGATGTATCTTATGCTTTTCGTGGCGAACCGTTTGCTTGTTTGGGGGCGACTCAGTTCCTAGGGGCAAAAATTGAACACTACCTTATGCAAAATATCCAAAACAATGAATAAACTCTGTGATCTCTTTGTATTAACCGTTGATCTCTTTTTATTAACCGTTGTAGTCAGTGTCATTATGGCTATTTCAGTTGATTTGCAAGCCAACTTAAATACAAATAGTGCACCAGCTAGTACGAACATAAGTATTGATCTGCCATCCGACTTCCCAGGGGATTTAAGGGAAAACGGATGGCACTTTTACATTTATAAGGAATCGCGTGGCATTCTTTGCTACGGAAACCAATGTTTAATAGCACTCCAAATTAACGATTACTATGTTACACCCTGGGGCAACTGTTATTGGCATGCAACAACAGGTTGGCAATTCCATGCTGCCAAAGGGCCGATTGGCAATAAACTTGAGGTAGGGGATCTATGAGAAAAGCACTAATGATTTTGACACTCTTAACGGGTTTAGTCACAGTCAGTGACACCAGCAATGGTGTTGTATGCACTACTACACCGATCATCTACGCAATGGATATCTCCCGCACCTATGAGAGGGGAAATTGGAAGCATTACATTCAACACCTTGTACCACCTGGCGACAGATATCTCTATCAAGGTCATTTGTATTACAAAGGGCGTGAGGTCCAAGATGCAAGGAACTACAATGATTACATGAGGACCCCATGGGGGAACTTGTACTGGGTAGGGAAAACACGAGTAACTCGGTATGGTTCACAAGGATGGGTGCGAACACCCAACCTTCGATTTCCCATTGGGCAGGAAGTATTCCCTACGGAAAACGATTACAACTTTACAGAAAGAGACTAAGCCATGCGTCTGACTGGCATTAGTATCATTCTGTTAAGATGGCACAATAATCCATAATGAAAGGGTAAACAATGGCAGCATATGATCTTACACCTCAAGCGGAAGCGGAAGCGGAAGTTCCTGAGAAGTCTTGGTTCCAGTCCAAGATTATCTGGGTAAATGGCTTAACGTTGGTGGCTGGTATTATCGGCTACTTAGCTGGTCATGACCTGATTGCAAATAACACAGCTTTAGTTGCTGGTTTAGTCGCAATACAAGGTCTTGTAAATACCGGCTTACGATTTGTGACTTACACGAAGATTAGTTAAGTTAAACAGCAACAATGACCCCTAGTAGGACTACTAATAACATGGCAGAAGACTCTAATAAAACTACTGACGAACAAGAAAAGAAAAACCTGAAGCGACAAAAGATTCGCTTTGCTCGAAATGATGAGCGTAAACCCCGACGAGAGCGTCCACGACCCGAAGGAAAGTAACCATGGCTAAAAAGAAGCCAAAGAAATGGATTCAAAAAGCGGGGCTCAAGGAAGGTGCTTTAACTAAACAAGCTAAAGCGGCCGGATTTTCTAGTTGGAAGGCATATTGTGACCAACCAGCAGAAAAACTTAGCACAACAGCTAAACGACGCTGCAATCTTGCTCGAACTTTAGGTAAACTAGGAGAGAGATAAGCCCTGGATGGGCATGTAGGTGGGCGGGTAGCCTTGCCCCAGGCTACCCGCCCCGGAATGAAACTAGCGAGGGAAAAATCATGTTTAATCGGAAACGCAAACTTATGATGACTGGGATAGCCAGCCTCGTTATTATGGCAGTGCTTGGCTTTTTCAGTTTTCAATATGTTTCAGATCAATTTGAGACACCGCCTGTGGTTACCACATCAGTAATGGCACAGAAGAATGTTACAATCTACAGTGGGTTAACGCAGAACCTTGCCGGTGATGAAGCCGAAGTGATTATTGCAGCACCCGCTGAAGTTAAAATAGGGAAGTTAGTTGTCTTGGATGTTTCTCAGTCTGTTGGCAACAAATTTGAATGGATGGTTGTACCCGAAACAGAAGACTTCTTAGTCATTGATGAAGGCCGACGTGCGGTTTTTAGTTCTGGTGTACCTGGTGAATTCATGTTCATCGTGGCCTGCGCTGTAAATGATAGTGTGAATGTTAAGCGACATGTAGTTCGAGTAATTGGTTCTACACCACCACCCCCAACTCCCGACCCTGAGCCGCCTGTACCACCGGGGCCGGCTACTACTTTAAGCAAGAAAATAGGGACATGGTGTACTGGAATACAATCCCCATCTCGATCCAATGATGCAGTTAAGTTAGCTGGTGCCTTCGAGAGTATTGCTGCACAAATCGACGCTGGGACATTAACACAGCCTTACGATATTATTACAGCTACAACAGAAGCCAATCGCGCCGCCTTAGGTGAACAACTTCAAGCTTGGATTCCATTTTTACGGTCCCTGCAAGCGGAGCTAGAACAACGTGCCAACAATGGGCTACTGGTTACACAATCCCAGCATTCGGCCGTGTGGAAGGAGGTTGCTAAAGGGTTGCGATATTTTGCAACTAGCAAGCAGTAAATCCGCATAAGTAGCATATGGAGATAAGGTAATGTTAAGGCGGGATTTTTTGAAATGGGGATTGGGTACCACGGCTGGCCTTTCAATGGGCTCGGGCCTTTGGATACCCCCCTGGTTGCAAGCAGCGGATGATACAATTCCAACAGCCGTGCAGGGCGGGTGGATTGATGACCCCATTATACGAGACCGTTGGGTAAGAACGCAAATAAAACCATATCTAACACAACAAAATAAACAAATCCTCAATACTGGAAAAGGTAAACTTGTTTGCCTTTGGAAGTATTTTGAGGAAGTGACTGAGTCCCCTCTAGTTCCACACCTTCAAGAAATTGGCGATTGTAAGCAAGCTGGAACCTTGGTTACTATGGCAGATGGTAATCGCAAAGAAATTGAACGAATCAAAGTTGGAGAATATGTTTTAAGTCATCTAGGACGACCCCAACGGGTTACTAGAACTATACGTAAACCGTTTAAGAAAAGCATGATTCGATTTCAAGCTAAAGGAACTTTTGAAGATGTTGTTTGTACCCCTGACCATCTGATTTTTGTGGGTGGGGGGAAATGGAAACCAGCAGGGGAGCTTAGTCTCGACGACCATGTCTTTATTCAAAGTTATCGAGGTTCTACAATAAGCAAAACATACGATCTCCTTGATATATGTCCCGATGCTGAAATTAGAGACAATAAACTACGAGCCAAACAGAGTTCAAAATGGGTAAATCGTTTTGTACATCTGGATGACCGACTTGCTTATGTTATTGGAGCGTATCTTGCAGAAGGTGGTTGTAGTAGAGCCCAGGGACCTGAATGGAAGCCTGGTCAATGGTGTAAAGTTGATTTTAACTTAGGACATACTGAAGAAAAATTTGCTAATACAATCGCAACTCTTATGCAACAAATCTTTGGTATCGAGTGCCAGGTATATTCAGTACCAAGTAAACCAACTGTAAAGTATGTAAGATGCCAAAACAAAGCGGTCGCCATGTTTTTCAAGCATCTTATACCAGGTAATACTTATACTAAGGAAGTACCTAAGGATATTCTAGTAGCGTCTAAAGAAATTCAACTCAAATGTTTATTTGGATGGTTAGAAGGCGATGGCAGTTGCCCCGGCCGAAAACAATGTAAATCCTTAAAGAAACGTGGTCCATGTTGTTCTGGTACCAGTGTATCGCGTGAACTTGTTACAGGTATGTTTCGACTTGCTAATACTTGTGGTTTTAATCCAACCATGTCGTTTATAAAAGTTCAAGGGGAGCGGGCTCAAGCTCAAACTCTTTATTTGGGGGTCGCTGACACAGCCAAATTGTATCCAGGAATATCGAATAAAGTTTATACATACCCTGAAGCTAATCCATATGGATTAAAACGTAAACTACAATCTGTTTCAACTATCTCAAGAGTAGCTACAACTGTATATTGTATTGATGTTGAAGAAGATCATTCCTTTATAGCCAATGGTTACAGTGTACATAATTGTGTTAGCCATGCTTTTGGACTAGGTGTGGACATTTTAACCGCAGTTCAGATGCTCATGCTTGGTAAGCCTGAGCGTTGGATTGCTAAAGCTGCTACTGAGATCATTTATGCCGGTAGTCGCCACGAAGTTGGCGGCGGTAGGATCAAGTACAGTGATGGTTCTATGGGAACTTGGGCCGCAGATTTCATCTCACAATGGGGCGTATTACAACGCAAGCGATATCTTGGTGGGCAATACGACTACACAGAATATTCAGGACGGGTAGCTCGCGAACTCGGCAAAAAGGGAGTCCCCGACCCCTTGGAGCCGCTTTGCAGATTACACCCGGTAAAGACCGTTTCGATCTGTAGGTCATGGAATGAATGCCGCGATGCGATAGCAAACGGACACCTCGTTTGCATGTGTAGCAATGTGGGATTCAAGACCCGAGGAGGACGAGATAAAGATGGATTCTTGGCCCCGAGCAGACGACCCTGGATGCACGCGATGCTTATCGCAGGTGTGGATGATGCTTTTAAGCGCCCAGGCGGTCTTATAATTAACAGTTGGGGTGCGAACTGGGTTTACGGCCCAAAACGACACGGGCAACCAGAAGGTTCTTTTTGGGCAGATGCTAGTGTCATTGATCGTGGTTTGAGACAAGGGGACAGTATAGCAATGAGTGCTTACCTTGGATATCCACGTCTTGATCTGGATTATCGTTTTTGGTAAGTGTTACGTGAGGAGTAGTTTGACGACTATTACCTTAGGTGCGAGGAAAATAGATGCGAATTTTAGTGGCAATTTTACTTATTCTAACGGTGGGTTTGTACCATGCTGAAGCTAATGAGAAAGGTAATAAGTCTGTTTTGGGGTCTTTGGCGATCCTGGACAAAGGGACAGAAAATAGATCTCCCAGAGACAGTGGAGAAGGTAACCGATTTGGGGGAAACTTACTTGGATCATTCCGGCGTACCGCAGCTAGACTCCAAGAATACGATGGACTCACTCCCAATGGAAACTTCGAGCGAGATGGACTCGACTGGACTCGCAGACCAATTGGCCGACAAACTGGCCCAAAGGAAAGAGGAGCGAAGGTTGAGGCGCGAGCGAAGGAAATCTGGGAGTGGTCCCAAAAAAAGATCGTAGTCCCTGATTCTGTGAAGAATTATATGATATTCTTCACGATGGAGGGGTGTGGTGGTTGCAAGCAAATGTATCCTCACATCAAAGATTTACAGAGTCAAGGGTACAAGATTTTTGTTATCTACAACAACGCAAACCAGAAATTGATACGGGAACATGCAGTAACAAGCTACCCAACAATGGTTATTTATGATGAGGGGCAGCAAGTTAAAAGATACCGAGGTCCAGTAGCGACAGAAGCCATCACCCGATACCTAAATAAGCCTGAAACACCAGACGACCCTGACCGTATACACTATGATTTTGTAGATGGTCCTAACAAATACAAACTGTGGTAAATATATGAGCGACGATCTACAACAATCTGAAGACTTAGAGGTTACAGAACTCTCACGTCGCGAAGTTCGACAGCTTCGGCGCCAGAGACATTTTAATGATTCTGTAGAAGAGATTAATGAACCTCAAGTCGAAGAAATTGAACAACCAGTTGAACAACTGGTTGTCCTAACCGACGATGAAGTTTTAATGGATGGCGCGGGAGACGAAGGTTTTCTTCAACATGCCCTCCAATTTAAGGACCGACCTGACCGATATCATGGCGATTTCAAGTTCATTACACGACTTGCCGCCCGACGTGCTCGTCGGCGTAACCAAATTACCGCTGCGGAACATGAACAAGTTCTCAGCCTAATCAGAAAACCTATACGATTGCATAAGGAAACACGTAAACCATTTAACGCTTGGGGTGAATTTGAAAATCAAGTTCGAGCCCAAATGCCAAAGGAAATGGCAGCAAAGAGTGGTTTTGATTGGTCAACTCTATGGAAACAGATAGTAGAATGGCTCAAAGAAAATTGGATGACCGTTCTCAAAATTGCCCTGTCAGTTCTCCTTATGGTGATCTAAATACTCGGGAGGGTATAACTAATGTTGCAACTTCCAATGACACCGATAGGGACATTTAAGCTTGTCCTCGAAATCCATGAGGATAAGGGCTATAATCGAATCGAGATGTTGCCTCGTCCACAACTTGATCTTCAGGGGAAGCCCAATTTGATTATCTATCAAGCAATTGATAGTAATAGTAAAATCTTGGCTACCTTGGCCCATGAAGGTAAAGAGTGGGTTGAATTCGATGCCAGACGCCATCGACCAGAAAACTTCCTCAAGCCAAAGCCAGAAGCTTTGAAATCAGAGGTTACTTTAGAGTCGACGCCCGTGGTTGAGCCAACACCTAAGCTTGAATCTACGCCTCAGCCAAAAAGGGAACGACGCCGAAATGTCCGAAAACGAAAACCTATTCCTAAAGTCGGTCCAGACTCGGTTCGAGTCGAAACTGAACCAAATGAAAAGGGTGGCAAAGTAATGATGGCAAAGGTCTCGAACCATGTGGAACCCAAGCAGGGTATAACTGCACCCGCTAAGGTTAAAACATTGCCTTTACCTCCGAAACCCAAACCGGAAGACAGTAACCCAGAGTAAAACGAGATCGCTCTTGATGAAACGCCTCCTAATCCCCTCTGACCACCTGACTACTGAACTAGGTCGTTAGAGTCAAACATGCACACCAGAGCGATCTCTTCTAAAATGAATGAGCAATTTACTAAACGAGCTTGGATTATCTATAGCCGAAGGCTTACGCAGCAAGACTATTTCAAGCTGTACCAAATGGGCCTCACGACGGCGAATCATGGGCGAAGAGACAGACTTTCCAGGTCCGTTTTCCTTCGATTATCATCCATGGTGCAAGGAGATTTCCGATTCAACAGCATCGTTCAACACGGCTATGAAGGGAGCGCAATTAGGCGTCACCGAAATCGCTATCAATCGAGCCTTTTATACAATCGATGTATTGAAGAAAGCAGTTCTATATGTACTGCCAACTCAAAACAATGCGTCCGACTTTTCAAAGACTCGATTCAATGGGGCATTGCACAATTCCGAATACTTAAAGTCCATGTTCACGGATACGAACACAATTGGACTCAAGCAAGCGGGAGCCGTTCCACTATACATCAGAGGATCACGCGGCGACAGCAACCTAAAATCCATTCCAGTCTCATATCTGATTTTAGACGAAATGGACGAAATGGATCAACGAGCTATTTGGCTCGCTTTAGAGCGTTTATCTGGTCATATGGAAAAAAGTGTTTTTGCAATCAGCACACCCACACTTCCAAAGTACGGGATTCACAAGTTATTTCTTAAAGGTACAATGGAAGAATGGACATTCATATGTCCGCACTGCAATAAATGGACCGAATTAACGTGGCCTGATTGCATTGAGATCCATGGAGAAGACGTAAATGATCCCAAGTGCTCACAATCATTTTTGAAATGTAAAGAGTGTCAACACCGTTTAGATCATATGATAAAACCTGAGTGGCTTAAAAGTGCGAAATGGCATGTTACAAACCCCGAAGCAGACGACGATCACCGGAGTTTCCATGTCAACCAAATGTATTCGTACACTGTATCCCCAGGTGAGCTTGTTGTTGCTTATTTTCGTGGTTTAGGTGATGAAGCAGCGAATGTTGAATTCCATAACTCAAAACTTGGTTTGCCATACATCCCAGAAGGTGGGCAAATTACCGATGACATACTCGATAATTGTATATCTAACTACACTACACAAGAGACACGCCCCTTAGAGAGTGGTCGGTTGATCGTGATGGGAGTTGACCAAGGTAAGTGGCATAACATTGAGATTACGGAATACTTTTTCGATACCTATTCACATGATCTCAATGTAGCCGCGACAGCCAAGATTTTATGGACGGGGAAGATATTAGAAGATGAGTTTCCCAGATTAGATGAACTGATGCGTGAGTGGCAAGTCATGCACTGTGTAATCGACCCAGACCCACAAATCAATGACGCTCGACGCTTTGCCCGTAGATTCCCAGGTTATGTAACTCTTTGTCGATACAGGCGAGGGCAAACTGGAAAAGAGATTTCGATTCAAGAGGACGAACTAGGGACGCCGATGGCGACTGTAGATCGAACGAATTGGTTAGACGCGGCTTTAGGACGATTTCGATCAAAACGAATACTACTGCCACGAGACATTTCCAGAGAATACCGGGAACAACTAAAAGCCCCAATTAGAACATACGAGAGGGACGAAATTGGCAACCCAATTGCAAAATACGTGGAAACAGGTCCCGACCACTTTGCTCAAGCACGTTGCTACGCAGAAATTGCATTACCCTTAGCAGCATCGTATGTAACTAACAAGGACATAGCTGCATTTCTATAAGGAGCGACATAATGAATAATATTGAACGACGACGAGCCCTACAAGCATGGTGGAAAGAACATAAACCTATCCGAACCTTTCTCAAGCATCTGCTTGCGGTAACGACTTTTGGTTGGGACTTTCCAGTCTTGAAGGAATTGATTAAATGGTGGGGAAGTCGGCCACGAGTTCAGGATAGAATCCAACGAAGGCATGCCGCCTATCGTTACTTTTACCGCTTAATTCAACTGTCGATACGCTTATCAATTCGACTCATGGTTAAAGCTATAACATTAGGCAAGTATCCAAAGCGTCCATTCCTATGGGATAAGGAACTTTGGACTCGTGAAGACTAAAACTGAGGTGTACAATGGCCACCCCTGCTGCAACCTTTCAAAACTTGGTTTCTGCTAGGCACCCAGTCTACTTACGTGATTTTGGGCACTGGCAACTTTGGCGAAATACCTACGAGTCTGGTGAATACTATGTGAGTAATTACTTACAAAAGTTTACCACTCGTGAAGATGATGAGGCTTTCACGGCGAGAAAGTCCATCACTCCGATTCCCGCCTTTGCTAAAGCAGCAATCAATGACGTTCGGAATTCAATTTTCCAACGACTACGCGATGCTCTCCGTAAAGGAGGTTCACAGACCTACAAATATTCTGTCCAAGGTTTGGAAGGTGGCGTTGATATGCGTGGTTCCAGTATGGACAAGTTTATGGGTGTCGATATCTTAACAGAATTACTTGTTATGGGGCGAGTAGGTTGTTATGTAGATATGCCCGTAGCTACCCCTAGCTTTTCTGTTGAGGCTAGTCTTGCCGATACCATGGAACAACGCCCGTATCTCTATATGTACCCAGTCGAAGATATTCTTTCTTGGACATGTAGTAATCCCAGTAAACCAGAGGAATTTCAATCATTATTACTGCGTGATCGTTGCACGACTTTCAAACAACCAGGTGGTTATCAAGTTCGTATCCCCGATGGTAATTATGAACGATTTAGATTGGTTTGGATCAATCAAGAAACAGGAAGGGTCAATGTTCAATTTTTTGATCCTCAGGGGATGCCTATTGATAGGGACACTGGTTTACCAACAGCCGACGAACCTATTGAACTCGAATTAACTAAAATCCCGTTCTGTCTTTTAGATATAGGTGATAGCCTACTGAAAGACGTTTGTAGACACCAAATTGCGTTATTGAATTTAGGTTCAAGTGATGTAGCATACGCATTGAAAGCGAATTATCCTTTTTATATTGAGCAACGAGATTTACGCGCTGTCGGAGACCATCTTAAACATGCAACTAATCCTGATGGTACGGCAACAGCCGGTGGTCAAGGGGCTAAAGATGAAGAGATTCAAGTAGGGGCGACTCAGGGCCGTGCTTACGATATGAAGATGGAAGCTCCATCATTTATTCATCCGTCCCCAGAGCCATTAGAGGCATCAATAAAGTTGCAAGAAAAACTTGAGGACGATATTCGTAAATTGGTCCAACTTGCTATTCAAAATAAAGTAGGTAAACGAGTATCTCCCGAATCAAAAGAAATGGATAATCAAGGTTTGGAAGCTGGATTATCTTTTATTGGGCTTATACTTGAAGGAGCCGAAAGACGGTTAGCTGAATTCTGGGCGGCTTACGAAGAACGTAAGCCACGTAAACGCCTTATCGCCACAATAAAATATCCTGATCGGTATAGTCTAAAGACTGACAGGGATCGTATTGAAGAAGCTACAAAAGTTGCTGAACTCATGTATACTGTGCCAGGAGCTACAGTTAAACGTGAACTAGCAAAGAACATTGTAGAAACTCTTTTAAGTGGAAAAACTACCGTTGAAACTTTAGACAAAATCTATAGGGAAGTATCTACCGCTAATTATACAACTAGTGACCCCGATACCGTTATTAGGGCCATGGAGGCAGGGTTGTGTGGGGAGCAGACTGCGTCAATAGCCCTTGGATTCAGTGAGAATGAATACCTCCAGGCTCGAAAGGATCACATGGAACGTATTCTACGTATTAAAGAAGCCCAATCATCTGGCGATGAGGAGGACAATATACGGGAGGGAGCCCGTGGTGTAAACGACTTATCTGCTGATCCGGCCCACGAAGGTAGGGAAGAAAAAGAAGAAAGTCGTGACACAACCCTGAGTGATTCTGTAGACAAACCCGTTCGCGGTAAAGGCCGCGACAAGCAAACTGATTAGGAGTAAAACTTATGGCTATTCCCGTTAATGTTGTAGAAGGGACAATCGAAACTGTCGTTGAAGTGGGAAATATCGAAAATATAACCCAAGTTAACGAAGTTGTCAACGTCCAAGAGGTTGCAAATGTAGCTAACGTAGCTGAGGTTGCTAACGTAGCTGAGGTTGCTAACGTAGCTAACGTAGCTGAAGTTGCTAATGTAGCTGAAGTTGCTAACGTAGCTGAGGTTGCTAACGTAGCTGAGGTTGCTAACGTAGCTAACGTAGCTGAAGTTGCTAATGTAGCTGAAGTTGCTAATGTAGCTAACGTAGCTGAGGTTGCTAACGTAGCTGAGGTTGCTAACGTAGCTGAGGTTGCTAACGTAGCTGAGGTTGCTAATGTAGCTGAAGTTGCTAACGTTGAGAGTGTAGCGGCATTGGTTAAGGAAACGACAGCATTTACCACTGTTGTGACAGCTAATTCCGAGACAGCTAACACAGCCAAGCAGTTACATGCCGATACAGCCGCGAACAAGTTCGTGATGGTTCGGTCGCGTGACGATAACAGCACTACTAACCCATTGTGGGTTGGTAAGTCCACAGTTGATGCCCAAAACAGTGCTAATGGTTATCCGTTGGACGCTGGTGAAAGTATCACTCTTCCAGTTGAGAACGCTAACGAAGTGTATGTAGACTCGGTCTCTGCGAATCAGAATTATACATACGTCGTAGTCTAAACGAATTTCCTAATTAACTACCCCTTCGGGGGCAGTTAAATTAGTACAAATAACTGGAGTTCGGGCTGATGAGCATTCCAACACGGGTAAAGAGTGGTGTCATCTCAATTCAAGATGCACCTTTAGTGCCGAAGGGTTACCAACAACTAACCCCATCTACGGCAACAGGACTAACAGTCCCCGCTGGTGCTACAATGGCCCTCATTCAAGCCGTGACACAGAACGTTCGATGGCGTGATGATGGCACGTCCCCAGCAGCAGGTGTAGGGATGCGAATTTCTGCTGGGGAAGAATTTTGGTACACTGGAGACTTAGACGCAATTGAATTTATTGAAGAAGTAGCCAGTACCCAACTCAATGTATCCTATTATTCAACTGAATAAGGAGTTAACCTATGGCTGATCGCCTAAGAATTACCGAGACTAGCGATTCCGATATGAAGGAACGCTATTGGGACAAGTTCTATCGTCCCCAACGGCAACAGGTTGGTCCTTTAACAGCCGAGCGAGAGGTCGCTTGGGGAGTTCTTCGTTTGACCAGTGGTAATAACCAAGATGATCTTGCCACTATTGAAACAGCAATTGAAGCCGTAAATGGCGTTGATGATTGCGAGTTGGTTGTTAGTGGACAAGTTCCGACTGCGAATGATATTCCGGCTGACTACGAAGTTTATGCTACTGTTGAGGGTCGATTCGTACTGCAAGAAAATGCAGTCTAATTTTAACAATCCCGACAGTCGGGGGATGTTCCCGACTGTCGGATCTTTTCACTTGTTACAAGTTTGAGCAGCAACAGAGTGGAGCAAGCAGATGGCTACGTATTACTGGAGATCGTCGGTCAATAACACCTGGACCTCAAATAACTGGTCAACTACTGACGGTGGTCCACTTAGTGGAACTTATCCACAGGCTGGCGATACAGCTATTTTCAAAGCTTCTAGCGGGCAAGGTAATTGCGGGCTGGATGCTAATGTTTCCATAACAAAATTGGACATGCGCTCTGATTACACAGGGACGCTAAGTGGTAATACGTACAATTTCACGACAACTGGTGACATGATTATCGCCGGTACACAGATCATAGCGGGTAGTGGTACCTGGACAACCGCAGGTCATTTGAACTATGTAAATGTGGGGACGTTTACGCCAAATGCCTCAAAATTCATAATGACCGGGACAGGAAAAACACTAACCAATAGTGCCGCAAATCGATACTTTTATGATCTTGAAATCAATGGGACAATTTCTGCCGTGGGGGCTGTCTTGTGGCATAATTCGCTTACGATTAAAACAGACAAATCATTGACACTAACCGACACCGATGCTGGAAACTACAACCTTGGTGGGACTTGTATCTCGAAATTGTACTTGGAATCCGGGGCAGATTTTGATCTAGGTGGACACCAAATTAATTGGTTTACTCCTGGTACAGGTGGTGTCCAGTCGATGGCGTCTACGGCTCGTATTCGTAATGGATCGATTCGTTGTCTCTACCCCTCAACAACTACAGGTGTAGGGGTTTGGGATTTTGGGGCTACTTATGGTTGGGAAGTTAACTTCCGTGTGTTTGGACCTTCAGGTAACGATGGACATTTTACATTCCCGAATAAGGTATGTAAGATTGGTGGTTATTTTCGTGCTGAGATTCGTTCTTGGTATCCGAATGGTAGTCTCACACTCCATGCGGCCGGTAGCTCAACTGACGTGCAAATTAGTGGCTATTTTGCCACTCTCTCCGATACAGTTAATATTGGGTCTGTCAATGTCGATAACACAGGGGTGACTGGAAATAAATGGACGTTCAACAGTCATGTATATGATTGGATGGAAACGGCAAATGGTGCATCACGAGGGTGGACAAAGAATGCTGAATCCTGTTACGCCAGTAGCGCAGTTGCCAGGGATTGGGACTTTACGAACTGGACAGTCCAAACCATTCAAATCTATGCTTCCAGTGGCACAGTCACTATGAATTCGGATGTTAATTGTGTAAACTTCGACGTTAGTCAAGGTACATTCGATGCCAATGATTATGATCTCTATGTGCAAGGAAACTTCTTTGTTCGGACAAATGCCACTTGGACATTAAGTTCCAGCACCATTATCAATCTTACTGGTTCTGCTGCATCACAAATTGAAGCAGTCCCACGAGTCGATCCTATTACATTAAATCGAACTGGTGCTGGTGGTATGACGCAATCTGGGAATGTTCATACATCAAATCTAGTACTAACAGATGGGTTTTGGACTGGGGTTTCCTATGATCTTGAAACTCACGCTGGGTTGTCAAAAGGGGCTAGTGCCGGCCCTATCGACCTTGGAACTGGTGATATTACAGGTTGGGGCGATATCGATATCACAAGCATGGATGCGACAGGGTGTCAAATTATCTTTGCAGCATCTAAAACTCTAACCTATACCAATTGGCAATACCTAGATAGACTACAAATTATCAATAGTTCGACATGTTCATTGATGGCGGGTACGGACATAGTGATTAACATCACTGGTTCTGTGGATCTTCAAGCTAATTCGACATTCGATACTAAAGACCAACGTGTTTATTGCTGGACTGATGCAAGGGTTTGGATTCGGACAAATGCCCTGTGGACTGGTACACGTCAGCAATCACTACTATTCTATAATACTACATCAGGTAATGGATTGGTACTGAATGACGGAATCTACGCTGGTTACGAGCTTCGATTCTATCAATGTACAGCGGGGACGCGATGGGCACCAGGGGTTTATAATCAGATTACTACTTACATTTATGGTGGTAATGATTGCTATATAAAACCCGACGCGGGAACTTTTTACCTCGCCAATCATCTGAGATTA